>Ga0265298_10001377_pt1 | contig 35980 bp, 25 predicted proteins | sample AusTroGonzalo_MG_3_FD_193486 | JGI IMG/M metagenome (GOLD analysis project Ga0265298, IMG submission 193486) | Bovine rumen microbial communities from tropical cattle in Woodstock, Queensland, Australia - Gonzalo_01 | ecosystem: Host-associated > Mammals > Digestive system > Stomach > Rumen ...
GCAGCCGAACCCAGACGCGCTCACGAGACTCCCCGCGTCGGCAGTCTACCAGTATAACGTCCTCCCGTTCAAGACCGACGGCACTTCGCTTACAATCGTCACCTCAGACCCGTTCGACACCTCGGCGGCAGACGGCCTGCGGCTCGTCGCGGGCTGCCCGATAAAGACCTCGCTCGCCCCGAAGGAAGAAGTCGAGAAGGCCGTAAAGAAGTATTACGGCGTCGGCGCGGACGCGATCGAGAAGATGATCGAGGACGGTCGCTATTCCGTCGACGAAGACATTGGCGCTATGACGAAGATCGACGTCAACGAGATGGGCGAAGAGGCGTCGATCGTCAAGTTCGTAAACCAGATCATCGCTGAAGCCGACCGCCAGGGTGCGACCGATATTCACATCGAGCCGCAGGAGACGGAGCTGCGAATCCGCTACCGCATCGACGGCATGCTCCACAAGGTTGACGTTCCGCCTCAGTTGAACCGACTCAAGAGCGCGATCATCTCTCGTATCAAGGTCATGGCGAACCTCGATATCGCCGAGAAGCGCCTCCCGATGGACGGCCGCATCGGCATCCGCATAGCAGGCCAGGACATCGATATCCGTGTCTCGACCATGCCCGCCGCGTACGGTGAGTCGATTTCGCTCCGACTTCTCGCGAAGAGCGGCAACTTTGTCAAGATGGACGACCTCGGCTTCAACGAGCGCGACTACGCGGTAGTCAGCAAGATAATCCACCGTCCAAACGGCATCTTCCTCGTGACGGGGCCTACGGGCTCCGGCAAGTCTACGTCGCTCTACTCCTTCCTTTCCGAAGTCAACAAGATCGACGTCCGCATCATGACGGCCGAGGACCCGATAGAATACCACATGGCCGGCATCAACCAGGTGCAGATGCAGGCGGAGATCGGCATGACGTTCGCGAGGGCCCTCCGCGCATTCCTGCGTCAGGACCCGGACATCATCATGGTCGGCGAAATCCGCGACCGCGAGACGGCCGAAATTGCGATTAACGCGTCGCTCACTGGCCACATGGTGTTCTCGACACTGCACACCAACGACGCCGCAGGCGCGTTCCCTCGTCTTATCGACATGGGCGTCGAGCCGTTCCTCATCGCCTCCGCTGTCGCGGGCGTGATGGGACAGCGCCTCTGCCGCCGCCTCTGCCCGCAGTGCAAGAAGGAAGTCCCGCTCGACATGAAGTACTACTCGCTCGATACGCCGCCCGAGAGGAACACGGTGTTCGAGCCCGCCGGCTGCGACGTCTGCACAAGGACCGGCTACAAAGGCCGCCGCGCGCTCTTCGAGGTGCTGGAAGTAGACGAGGACATCGAGGGCGCGATTGTCCGCCGCGAGAACGCGACTCAGATACGCAACATCTCTCTCTCGAAGGGCATGAAGACTCTGCGCGAGGACGGCTGGGCCAAGGTGTTTGCGGGCGTCACGAGCGTCAAGGAAATCTTGCGCGTCACGGAAGATCAGTGATGCCAGGTCTTTCAGGCGAGCTAAGGCAGAAGCTTACGCAGAGCCAGACTCTTGCTCCGCAGATGCGGCAGGGGCTTGAGCTTCTTGCGATGAGTCTTCCCGAGCTTCGCCAGCGGCTTCACGAGGAGATGAGCCGCAATCCCTGCATTGAGGATATAGAGGCGACGCTCGAGAAGACTACTGTCTCGGAGAAGGTGCGCGAAATGGAGCGCGACGAGAGCATTGACGATTCCGATTCCCCTGACGAGGACTACGGGCCCGAGTTTGGCGCCGCCGCGGCGATAACGCGTGACGAGGAGGCGGACGAGAGACGCCAGCGGTTTTTCGACAGGCAGACGAAGGAGGAAACCCTTGAGGAGCATCTTCTCGCGCAGCTCAAGATGTCCGACATCGACGAGAAAGACCTGCCGCTTGCGGAGATGCTGATAGGCGAGCTGAACGCCGACGGGCGTTTCGTCGGTTCGATTCCCGACATCGTGATGGTTTCAGGCGAGAGCGAGGAGAAGATTGTCGCCGTCCTCAAGGAGATAATGCAGCTTGACCCTCCCGGCTGCGGTGCAAGGACGCCTCAGGAATGTCTGCTCGCGCAGTTGGACAAGCTTGACGGCTCGCCCTATCAGGAAGAAGTGCGCGCACTTATCGAGCGCCACTTCGAGGACATGGCGGAAGGGCGCATCGCCGTCATCGAGCGCGACCTTGGCATTTCGCACGAGCGCTACGCCGATGTGCTGAAAGAACTGCGTACACTTGAACCACGCCCCGGGCGCGCGTACGATCTTGCCGGGAAGTCGATAAGCTATGTCCACCCCGAGGTGCATGCCGTAAAGACGGACGATGGCTGGGAGGCGATAGTCGACGACAGGAGTCTCCCCGAGGTGCATATCTCGCCGAAGTACCTGAAGATGCTCGTAGACCCGAATGTCGACAAAGAGACGAAGAGCTACATCCGCCAGCGCATAGCGGCGGCAAACTCCCTCGTCGAGGCGGTGGAACGCCGCCAGCAGACTATCACCGACATCGCGCAGGCGATCTTCGACGCCCAGCCAGGCTTCTTCGAAAAGGGGCTCAAGGGCCTGAGGCCTATGACGATGCAGGAGATCGCGGAGAAGACAGGCGTTCATCACGCGACGGTGTCGCGCACCGTCCGCGACAAATACGCCTCTACGCCGAAGGGAACTGTCGAGCTCAGGAAGTTCTTCACTTCGGGAATCACGACGGAATCGGGGGAACAGGTAACGAAGGATGCGCTTCGCGAACGGCTTGCCGCCATCATTGCGGACGAGGACAAGGCGCATCCCCTCTCGGACGACCGGCTTTCTGAAATACTCAAGAAAGAAGGGTTTCCGGTCGCCCGAAGGACGGTAGCGAAGTACCGCGGACTTTTGGGCATACCGGGAATGTCAGAGCGCCGTCACTGATCGTTGTCGGCGGGCTCCTGTCTGACTGGTGCCGTATCCTGGCGATTTGACAAATTAACGTTTGCCTCTGCTGCAATTTCGTGGAGCGAAGGTTCGGCGACTGGCGTAATCGTCACCGTCCCATGTGCCTTCTTTTTCCCGCGTTTGTCCAACTCGGTCATGTCGAGCGTAATGATGTCGGTGGCAGCGTTTTCACGGTCGCCTGGCTCAAGCTGGTTGCCGCGCACGAACTCGCGGCCGAGGATGGCGTTCTTTGGGAGTCCGATATCGCGCGGTAGGGTGTCTGGATGGGCGATGCCGACGGTGACGCAGATGATGATTTCGTACTGCACCTTCTGACGGCTCTTGCTACCGAAGAGCTTCTGTCCAATCCACGGTATGCGGCGCAGGTAGGGGATGCCGTCATCGACATCCTCCTCTTCGGTCTTGGAGAGGCCGCCGATGACGGCGGTCGAGCCGTCCTTCATCGTGAACTCGGTGGAGATGCTTTTCATCTTCACGATGGGGAATTTGCCGTAGGAGCTGTCCGCCCCCATGTTGCTGCCATTTGCGACGCTGTAGTACTCGTCGACATAGGATATGGAGGGGGTGATCTCGACGGAGATGAGGCCGTCTGGCGAGATGCGCGGCGTCACGGAAAGCTCGATGCCGTAGGAGAAGAACGCGGAGCCGGCGAAGAGGCCGTGGTCCTTGTCGCCTGGGATTTGCTGGAGTTTAGCGGAGTAGTCGAGGTAGGAGTTCTCGGAGCTGGTGTTGCGCTGGGATGTGAGTTCGACATAGGGGTACTTTGTGGTCATGTCGACTTTGGCCTTCTTGCCGTTAGAGACGATGACCTTCGGATTGGAGAAGATTTTTGCATCCTCGATGCTCTCGAACGCACTGATCGCGAGCCGGAAGTCCTCTACGGAAAGCGTGCCAGAGAAGGTGCGGTCGGCCGAGGACGACCGCTTGGAAGTCCTGGAGTTCCCCCTGGAGCGTGATATTTCCCTAGACAGAGATATGTCCGAGCTGGACGAGGCGTCGAACTTGTTGACTCTGGAGTCGATGGAGGAGTCAATCGATCTGGAGCCTGAACTACTGCGTTCCAACGAGCCTGATGGCTTGTCGGAGATCGATATTGAGCCGTCCTTCGTCACGGTTACGGACTTGTCGACGCCTAAGTCCATTCCTGCGGTGACGTTCTTGGTGGAGACGCCCCAGCTCTTGAGGTGGCTCCAGTCGAAGCCGAGGCTATGCATCGCCTCGCTGGAGAGTTCGATGAACCGTGCTTCGATGTAGATCTGGTCGACGGCCTTGTCGACCGATGTGATGATGCTCTCGCAGTCGGAGAGAATCTTGTCCGTTGCCGTGACAACAACTACGTTCGCACCTACGAAGCTGGAGGCAATTTGCGATTTGATTTTGCCTGTCTGATCTTTTGGCGCGAAAGTCGCATTGAAAAGGTCGGCGAGTTCCTTTGCAGACGCGTGGTTTAGCTTGAAGGTCCTTGTGGACACTGGAATCGCCTGCAAGTCTTCGATGACGCGGTAGATGTTGTCACGTGGTTCAAGGCGAAAACCGCGCGAACCGAGGATAGCGGTTAGACCTTGTAGCCACGGAACATGCCTGAGAGAGACGGAGACGCGACGCTGGAGATTTGTAGAGTCGTCAGATATTATATTGGCGCCCGTCGTCTTCCTGAACTGGCGGAGGATGTCGGCGAGCGTCGCGTCGTCGCAGTCGATATCGACGAGCGACATCGTGCCTTCCGATATCTCGCCCTTTATCTGCGGCTTCTTCGCGGCTATGGCCGAGTCGTCTTCTTCGAGGTCGATCTCGTCCGTCCCCTCGTCCTGCAGCATTGTCGTCGCATCTGCGGCAGCCGGGACTTCGGCCGTTGCGATTGTTGCGTCAGGGGCGTCGCCGGCCTTTTCTTCTGCCGGGGCGGCTGGTTCTTGCGCAACCGCGGCCGTAACGAGCATCGCGGATAGTGCTATAGAGAAGCGTTTCATTTCTTGTTCTCCTTCTGGTTGAGAATGTCCTTAAGCTTGCTTTCGTCTGGTGTGGCGGTTTCGATTTCCTTGACGCGGACACGCACGAGCTTGATTGTGTCCTTGCTCGTGAGGCCCTTTACACGCCACGTGAACCGATGGTCGCCGTGGTTCACGGATACGAGGTCGCCGTCGCCGTAGGCGAGTCCGTTGAGCATTATGCATTGGCGTCTCGACCCGTCCGGACCCGTGATGACGGTGATGCCGCCTGTTCTTAGGGTCTTGCGCGCCTCGCTCCAGTGGCGGTCGGATATTATCTGCGACGAGCGCGCGACGGCGCCCGCGGTCGCCGTGTCGTCGTCGGACGGGGCGATTGCCGCCTTGACGTCGACTGTTGGCTCTGCGGATATGACCTCTCTCGTCCCCTCGAAGCCGATGGGCCAGAAGGGATTCCTGACGGCAATCGCCGCTGCAAGGATCAATGGGCTCATTTGCGCGTCAGACCTCCTTTCGCGGGCCATTCGAGGACGATGGATATGGACTGCGATCTTGGATTCTGCTGGGCCGTTATGTCGAGCTGCTGCAGGGAGACGAGTGGCATTTCCTTCTCGATGCGCAGCAAGAATGACACCGCTTGCTGATAGCTGCCTGTCGCCGTAAGCTTGACCGCCGCACGGGTGTGGAGCTGGCGTGGCATTGGTGTCGGCAGGGGAAGCGCTCGGAAGGGCTCGTCGGAATAGGTTACGTCTTCAAGCCCAGCGCCAAGGGCAAGCGGATCGATGATTGACTTGGCTCGCATGGCGTACGACTCGAGAAGGGGAACGAGCATTGCGTCGCGGAAGGGCTTGAGCGCGGTCTCGAGATCTTCGAGGTCTTTTGCGACCGTGCTTGAGCGTTTCAGGTCGACGTCCGTCCTGTATTGCCTGTCTTGAAGCTCGGCAAGGCGTCTTTTTGCGGCTGTCAGCTCGTCGGCGCAGGGCTGCACGCAGAATAGATAGAGCACGGTCGCGATGGCGGCGAGCGCCACGGTCACAAAGAACGAGCGCTTTGCGTTGGGGGCCATGTTCTGGAAGAGTCCGCTGTTCATTTTGCGAATCTCCTCTCTGGCATGGTGTATTCGACTTCGAAACTAAGAAGCTTCCTGCCGTCGATCTCGGCATTGTCTTGCTTGAAGGAGTTTATGTGGTGCTCGCTCGTGACGAGCTTCTCAAAGCCGTTTTCAAGGGATTCCATGAGCGAGACGACGGGAGTCTCCTTCGTAGTAAGCCCTGCGATGACGAGTTTCTGCGTCTCGACGTTTTCTGTCGGGCCGAAAAGCGGAACCTTTAATCCTGGAGGCAAGAGGACCTGTGGCTTCGGCGGGGTTATGGACATTTCCTTCAACTGCACGCGGAGGGGTACTATCTCTGCGAACTTGGCGAGCGGCTCTCCGATCGCGCGCACTCCGGACTTGTAGTATTCAAGCTGTTCGAGCTGGAGTTTCAGTTCGCGCGCGAGATCTCTTTTCTGTATGGCTTCGGCATGGGCGCTGTTTTTCGCGGCAAGGTCTTCTTCAATGCCCTGCGCCTGTGTCTTGGCAAGGATTATCTGCGTGAATAGAACGCCCCACCATACGAGAAGCCCAGCGCAGGCGAGAATGGCGCCTACGGGGAGCATTATCCTGAGCCGCACCGGCGACGACGAGAGGTTTTCGCTTGGCTTGAGGAGGTTGAGATGGAAGGATGACGCCTTCATGCAGTCACCTCCGCTCCCGCAATCGCCGCGCCGAGCGCGATGAGATGGCGTGAGGCACTGCCCGCGTCTACGCCCTTGTCGAGCACCAGGCCGTCGAACGGATTGGGCGAGACAAGCGCGAGACGCAGCGATTCCTCGGCATATCTTGACCAGTGCGACGTTCCCGCGTCTACGCCCATTAGAAACGCATGGTCGAACTTTAGGCCGTGCTTTCCTGTCAGATAGTCGAGCGCCAGGGAAAGCTGGCCGAGGATTGGTCTCACGAATGGCTCAAGCGCGGGCCGGGGGTCGATAAGCGATTCGTTTAGGACTGAATCGACGAGCTCGTCGTCAAGGCCGAGAGTCTTGCGCACGGCATCTCGCATTGCGAGGATTCCTCCCACTCCCGGGCAGCGGCGCCACAAAACGGGTTCGCCATTTTTGTATCCGGCAAGGTATGTCGCGTCAGGCCTCACGAATATTGCGAGCGCGCTGCCGTTCGCGGCAATGAATTCCGGTTGCAGAAGCATACTTGCCATCAGCGCCGACTCCGCCACTTGTATCGATGAGGCGGTTGGGCGCTTGCCTTCTGGGAGAAGCCGGGAGAGCCACAATGTCTGAAATTCCGGGAGCGACGCGCAAAGGTGGAATTTCTCCTCGGCCATGGGACGAACCACGAACCGTCGCCCGTTTTCGGAAACCGGCATCCCTGCTGTCGGGAAAGCGGGCTTTCTCGCTGACGCTTCGGATTTGGCGGCGGGTTTTATAGTCGGCTGTGTCGATTGCTCGCGCTTTATGCCGAAACGCCTCTTGCCGTCTGAAGACGACTTGTCGCCTCCCGCAGGTCTGTCGTCCTGTTGTGCGGCGAGGCCGGTTGTCATATCCTGCACTACTGCATCGGCCGTAGACTGGGCAAAAGTGGCCATCGGCGAGTTTATTGCGAGTGCAGCATGTGGAGAGGCAAAATCGCGAGGGAACTCCCATGTCGGCTGGTGTGGCGTGTCCTCCCATCGCATCGGGAGCTCGCCGTCTGGTGGTTTTACAAATCCAGAAGCCGCGACATGCCAGGCCTTTTTCCGGTGGACGAGGCGAATGGCGGGGCATTCGCCCTCGCCGGGAGAAAACAGTTCAACGCCCGTAATGTCGGATACAGATTTCACCCCGCCGGAGGGAAATTTGATCTCGATTGTCTTGTCTTTAGTCAGTTGCAATTTCACGTCAAGACATATTTTAGCAAATTGCGTGCCACCTGCGCTTGCCGAATGAAAAATTTTGTAGTATAATCTTCTACATGTCGAAGATTTTGATTGTCGATGACGAGCCGCGGATACTCCTCCTCCTGCAGAGCTTGCTGAAGGCGAACGGATATGTCGTCGAAACTGCGCGCGACGGAAATGCCGCGCTTGATATCGTGCGAAAGGGCGAGGTCGACATAGCCGTCACCGACTTGCGCATGACGCCAATGGACGGGATGTCGCTTTTCCGCGAGATAAAGGCGATTGCGCCGACTATGCCTGTTGTGCTCTTGACCGCATACGCGAGCGTGGAGACGGCGATTGAGGCGATGAAGAGCGGGATTTTCGACTACCTGACGAAACCTTTCAAGGTTGATGACCTTATTGCATGTCTGAAGCGTGCAGAAGAGCAGATTTCAAAGGCGGAAACGACTGCGGTGAAGCCGGAACACCCCGTGCGGTATCGCTTTGAGAATTTCATCGCGTCTTCTCCCATGATGATGAGCGTCTGCGACACCATACAGAAAGTCGCACCTACGGCGGCGACGGTGCTCATCAATGGAGAGAGCGGCACAGGCAAGGAAGTCATCGCCAGGACCATACATCGCAATTCTACTCGCGCGAAGCGCCCGTGGGTCGCCGTGAACTGCGCGGCAATTCCCGAAAACCTTCTTGAAAGCGAGATGTTTGGCCATGTGAAGGGTAGTTTCACGGGGGCGGTCTCTGACAAGGAAGGTCTTTTCGAGGCCGCCAACGGCGGCACGCTTTTCCTTGACGAAATCTCGTCGATGCCGCTTATTTTACAGGGGAAGCTCCTCCGGGTTCTCCAGGAGAAGGAAATTCGGCGTGTCGGCGGAACGAAGTCGATTCCCGTGGATGTGCGCGTGATCGCGGCGTCGAATGCGAACCTCGAAGAGGCCGTCGTGAAGGGGGCGTTTAGGAGCGACCTCTACTATCGCTTCGCTGTGATCACGATTGACATTCCGCCTCTCCGCAAGCGCCCCGACGACATAATCCCGCTTGCGCGGCATTTTATCCGCGCCGAGCGAGGGAATGCGGCGGCTCCTGAGATTTCTGCAGATGCCGCAAAGGCGCTTGTTGCGTATGACTGGCCTGGCAATGTGCGCGAACTTGAGAATGCAATAAAACACGCGCTGACATTCTATCATAGCGGCGAAATAACCTGCGAACTACTGCCTCAAAAGATCCGTGAGCATAAACCCGTGCAGCAAACATCTGAAGTCGCTGCAAATGCATCTCTTAAATCGTTCCTTAAGCAAAAAGAACGTGAATATATTGAGCAAATACTCAACAATACCGGTGGCGACAAGGAAAAGGCGGCTGAGGCGCTGAAGGTTAATTTATCGACTCTTTATAGAAAGCTTTCCGATGATTAAGATTTTTGCATTGATGCGAAATATTCTTATAAATGAGAAAGAGATTGCAGTTGTTGAAGAAATGATATATTCGTATATTTTTAAAATGGGCCACAATTATATGTGCATTTCCTGTTCTGGCACAAAATTTGCATAAAAGATTTTGTGTCGGCATGGTGTCGGCACAAATAAACAAACAAAAAAAGGAACACAACCATGAAAAAGATGTTGAAGGGTTTTACCCTCGTGGAAATCATGATCGTGGTCGCCATCATCGCCATTTTGGCAGCTGTTGCGATCCCGAACTTCGTGCGCTACCGCAAGACTTCTCAGATGAATGCTTGCATTAGCAACCTGAAGCAGATTCAGGCCGCGGTTGAGCAGGCCAAGATGGGTGGCGTCCAGACCCCTGGCTGGGATGACATTGTCGGCACTGACAAGTTCATCAAGGTTACTCCTACCTGCCCTGCGGGCGGCTCGTACACGTTGCCGGCGAACGACACGTCCGATCCTACCTGCTCAAGCCAGGATACCGGCTATGAGCACACGCTCAACAAGACCACTGCCGCCACCACCTGATAGGCGATGGGCTGTCTTTTCGAGAATATATACGAAAAGACAAAAGAAGGGCGGCGGCTTGCCGCTCTTCTTTTTTCCATTGGCGTAGTTCAGATTGCTGCCTACTACTTTTCGGGGGCGATGGTGAATGGCGCCGATTCCATGGCGATCGCGCAGCCAGACTCGCTCCTCTACATGCAGGCAGCGCGGCGGATCGTCGAGGGGCATCCGTTTTCTTTTTCGGCGTTGGAGCCGGTCAGCACGGGGACGACATCTGTCCTCTATCCGTTTGTGCTGGCCATTCCGTATGCCCTGGGCGCGACTGGGATGGTGCTTTGCACGGTCGGCTTTTGGCTGAACGCCGCTTTCTATCTGATTTTCCTTGCCGGCTGGTTTGCGGCGTTTCGCAAGTGGCTGCCTGTCGGTTTGCCGCAGCTGTTGGGAACCTTGTTGCTCGCTCTTCTCGGGCAATCTGCCTACGCGGCGCTGGCCCAGAGCGACGTGGGTCTTTGGATGGCGATTTCTGCGCTGATTGTCGCTGCGCTGGCGGCCGATCGCTTCAAGACGGCGATTGCGTTGCTAATTGTCGCACCGTGGATCCGTCCGGAGGGGATGGTTTTTGCGCTGGCGCTGTTTTTCGTCTGTCTGTGTCTTCGCTCACGCCGTGCCTTCGCCGCGTTGCTGCCGGTCTTGTCCATGGTCGCCATCTTCGCGTTCAACTGGATGCTGACTGGCGAGGCGCAGTTCTCGTCCGTCGCGCATAAAGGGCATTTCGCGGTAAGGCCGTTTGCGGGGGCTGTGTTTGCGACAGCTTGCGACTTGCTGACGATTGCGCGCGGGTTGGTGTTTGGCGCGGCGGTGTCGCCGCCACGGCAGTTCTACATGATTCCTGTCGTCGGCGCGGTCCTGCTCTGGATTGGTGTATTCACGCATGACTGGCGTGGTAAGCGCGGCGTTGCGTTGGTCGTGGTTGCTTTGGCTACGTGCGGCGGCGTCATGACTGTCGCGAGCTCAGGTTGGCAGAACACGAACGTCGATCGCTATCTTGCCTGGATCATGCCGCTTGTTGCGCTCTTTATGGCAGAGGGCCTGTCGTTTGCCGTCGAGAAGATTCGCGACTTGCGGCTGCGCTCCGTGGCGGCACTGGCGCCGGTTGTGTTCGCCGTCGGTGGCGCCGTCGCTTTCGTCTCGCTTTTCCACCTCGCTTCACGCCAGAGCGACCAGCTGGTGAAGTTTGCCGAGGAACTTGACCATGTTCTGCCGCATCAGACCTCGCTTGGGCTTACTGGCTATTCCGGGTTTGCCTACCGTCTCGGCGACCGCCGTGTCGCCTCGTTGAACGGCATCTACTCGCCTGCGTTCGCGAGCAAGACGCTCGCCGGGAACATGGCGCGGCTCAAGCACGATCCGTCGCTCCGGTTCAGCTACTGGCTTATCGCCGGCGACGACAAGTTCGCCGACGGGTTCGCGGCGGCTCAGGGGCGCCAGCTGATGGTCGGTCCGGAGGGAATCGAAGTGCGGGTGGCGGACTGGTCAATGTTTGATAACGCGGCGCGCCCTCACGCCACCGGAATGGAGGGACTTCAGGAGGTTGGCTTCGTGGATGTCGGTGACGATGCGTCGGAAGAGGCGGCTGCTTACCGTGTTGTCACCAAGTACAATCAGCTGGCCTACGAGCCGTTCCAACGCATTGACGACCTCGCGGGCGCGAAGGCGTACGACTGCGGACGCGTCGTGTTCGGGCACGACGAGATGCTTGTCGGCCTTAAGGCGGGCAAGGACTTGAAAATTGTTCTGCGCACGCTTCCTTCAGTTAAGGTGTCGGTTCTGTCGCTGCTGACCGCGTCAACCGTCAGGGAGTTTGGATTTGACTCGCCGCTCATGGTCGAAGTGCATGTTGACGGCGAGGAAGTGGCCCACTGCCACGTGCCAATCGCGGAGAAGGGTTTTTCCGACATCGTGCTGACTGTGCCTGGCGTCAAGATTCCAGGCGGAGTGCACGAAATCGCCTTTGTCGGCGATCATATCGCCTGCGGCTACTGGTTCTACCAATAGGCCCAGCGTACCAAGGCACCATGCGACTAGAAAAGCCTTGCCGTGAAAATATGTGGGCTTGCTGGTTTTGCAAGAGTCCGTTTTATGGTATAATCGCAGGCAATGATATACGCACTCCGAAAGCTGATTGCCTTTGTGTTCCTCGGCGGGATGTTCTGGTTGATCTACCAGGACCTTGACAATCTCGGCAAGCCGTGGTTCATGCATGCGCTTGGTCTCATCGCCATCGCATTTGCGTTTTTCTGGCTTTTGATACCGATGGTCGTCGTCTGGTTCCGCATCCGGCGTCGCCATCGGCAGAACAGTGAACGCCATGCGCAGTGGCTAGCCGAGGGCGGTGTCGCCGCCATCCGGCCGAGACCAGCCGGCGGCAAGACCGCGCACCTCGCCTCAATCGGCCTTGGCGAGAGCATATACTTCCACGAGAAGGGAACGCTATACACGGATTTCACTGCGACTGGGTTTGATTCCTCACGACATCAGAGCTCGCCCATCGGACGTCCAAGCGACGTCGCCTTCCCCAGCTTTAGGCGCAAGTGCCATGTCGACCAGCGTACTCACTGCTACTTTACTGAACATGGCATCGCGTTCGCCGGCAAGGACCTCGACTTCTCAATTCCGTTTGCGGAACTCAAGTCCTTTTCATACAATCCCGGCGGCCTTGTCTTCGAGACGGATCGCGGCCCCTTTGCCGCGCGTTTCGCGTTCACGTTCCATAATCCGTTGATCGCCGCAGACATCCTGCGTTTTCTGAAGGAGAAATCATGAGCGAGTGTTCGTCTGCTGTCCAACACGAAGGCGTCACCCATGCGTTCGCCGGCAAGACGACCCCCTGCCGTGGTGGGGGTTGGTTTTTGTCCAAGAAAGATGTATAATTTGCGTAGGGAATAACTGGAATGCTTGTCAGCTGAATTAGAATCTTGTAAACTATGTACAATATGAAAAGAAATTTATTCCTTGTCGCTTTTGCGGGAACCGCAGCTGTCGTCTTTGCCGACGCGGATCTTGAGAAGGAGTTCGACGAGGCATTGAAATCGGGACATCCCCTTGCCGCCGAGCGCGCCTTCAAGAAGCTTTCCGAAGAGCGCCGCGATCTCGCGCCAAACCGCTATTTCGAAGCGGCCGAGGTTTCGCGCGAGCTCGGCAAGGACGTCGACAGGCGCACTCGGCTCTCCCACTTTATCAAGGTCTCAAAGGTGTGGAATGACGCCGTAGAGCAGGCGGCATGGGAGCTATGCCTCAAGTCCGACGATCCGGACGCGTTCGTGCTCATTGCGGAGAAGTCGCCCGGTTCACGCAGGGTCTACGACAACGCCCTGCGGCTTCTCGACGGCTTCCGCAAGCAAAAGCGCGCCGCAGACTTTCTCAAGGTGGCCGACGCGACGCTTGCCGCGTTCAAGGCGGACGAGGACCGCACCGAGATCCTGGCGCGCGTCGTGTCGATGGAGACAGAGGTGGGGCTTGGCCTTTCCGACGAGGACTTGCGCGACTTCTTCGGGCGCAATGTCTGCCGTGAGCTTTCCGTGATAAACCCGGTGCTCAATTCGCGAGGTGATGCATTTCCGAAGTTGTGGAGAATTGACCTCTCCTGCTCCACTGGAGCGCTTCTTTCGCCTGAGACGCTTGCATGGATAGCCAAGGTCGGCACCAACAAGACGGAACGCGCAGCTGCGGTGCGTCTCTTCAGAAAGTTCGAACCGGTCGTTTTCGACGGCAGGCACGGGCGCCATGCGTGCGTCATGACGAGGTTGCATGTTGCGCTGGCTCCAGAGCTCCTTCCCGCCGGGGCGGAGGCCGTTTCCGCTGCGATATGCGCAGACTTCGAGAAGGTCGTCGCGAGCGATGGCATAGTGACGAACGAAGTAGTTAGACTGATGCAGCATTGCGCCAATTCCTCCGTATGGACGCCGACCGATGTCGCAAAGATGAGGGAGAAGTACGCCGTATTTGTCTCTCCTGGCGACATGCCAGACCTGTTCCTTCTCGCCGAAGCGTGCGAGAAGGCCAATTCAACGAAGCCCTACCACGACATCCTGCCGCGCTGCAGCGACGAGTCGTGGGTGCGCTATGCGATGATGCCTACGCTTGCGAAGCTGGGGGACGTGAAGGAGCTGCAGAGGGCGTTTGTCGAGCAGATGCTGTTCGGCGACCCTGATCCCAACCACGTGCTTTCGTCGCTCGCGACGAGCAAGATGTCCGACAGGGAGAAGATCGCCCTCTTTGAGGCCGCGTATGCCAAGTCTGGCGCCAATTCCTTCTGGAAGTGGTGCGTAGAGGACAGAAGGGCGGCGAAGAATCCGGTCCTCACCAATCAGCTCGCGAAGGCCTTCCTTTCGAAGGTGAAGAATGGCGCGAAGTCGAACGTCCGGCTTGTCGAGATACGGCGCGAGATTAAGGCCCTGAAGCGAGGAAGCGGGAACAAGGCGCCAGAAGTCGCGCACAAGCTCTTTGACGAGGCCTGCCGCGAGTTCAAGGGCCAGTGGCCTCAGCAGAACAAGTGGGAGAGCAGGGTGTTCCGCTCGATCGTTCGCAAGTATGCTGAGCTATGCCAGCACGACGGCGCCGCCGCGCCAATTGCAATCAAGGCGATTGCCGCCAAGCTTGACCCGAAGGACGACAACGCCTGGCGCGAGGCCAACGTCTTGGCGCTTCTCCCCAACAGCCTAGGCGAGCGCAACGCGCTTATCGAGGTCGCTCGAATCACGCAAAAGGCGGACTACATCACGGAAGTCCGTCTCGACAAGGGGACGGACAAGCTGCCAGTTCCCGTAGAGGCGTTCGCAAAAGTCGAACCTGGCGCGGCGGTCGTCTTCATCGACCGAAACTGGCACAAGGACAATCCAGACGAACGGCGCCTGACGCCGGAACTCGCGGCCTCGCTCGTCGCCATGGTGATGAAGAACTTCGACTGCAGGAAGCTCGGCCCCGGAAAGGCCCATGGACAGCTCTTCCCCGTGGCCATAAGCATCGCGCGCACGTCTCCGCAGCTTGCGTCCGCCTTCCCCCTCGACAAGGTTGCTGGCGAAGTGCTCGACCCGACTCTCGAGTCAGGGCGTCCGGCACAGGCCTTTCTTGCGCTGGCCGCCGCATGTGGCAGGCTTGACGCATATCTGAACAGGTACATGTCGATGCTTTCGAAAGTCGACCCGCCCACCCGACTCGGAAGTCTCGTCGCCATCTGCGAGAATCCAGATGTTGCGACGTTCGGCAATGCGGAAAAGGGGACGATCGACCGCTTCGACGGCATTTTCACGACGCAGCTTATGCCGACGCTAAGGGCTGTTCAGGCGAAGTCCGCGGCGTGGGCATGGCTTGGCGACGACGACGGGACGCTTGCGAAGCGCGTCGGCGAATGGGCCTCTTCGGGCGCTCGCAGCGGCAAGCCGGCGACAAAGGCCGTCGTCGACGAGTTCTTTCGCGAGATGGTGCGGCTAAAGAACGCTGGTGCCAGTGGCTGGAACGACTGGGCAGGCCGCGACAGGGTTCCCTATTACAAACATGTCTACATACAGGGGCTTGCATCGACAAACGCCGTTCTCCTTGCACAGATCGCCCATCCGTTCGGCCGCGCCATCACCCGCCATGCGATCAAAGACAATACCATCATGGACATCCTCGATCGGTCGCGCTCCGAGGAGATGTGGGAGCCGATCTACCTTTTCGTGTGCGCGATTGCGGGCGACAACAACAAGGAGGTCTTCGACATGGCGGCGCGCTTCCGCGCCGAGGCGTCGGCCCACCTGCCGGGCGTCTATCCCGTTCCCGAGAACGATCCCCTCTATCCGCTTTACGTCGCCGCTGACGAGTTTGTGCGCAACAACTTCGAGCGCGCGACCGAGCTTCTGACCTCGCATTTGCGGGAGTTCGAGCGCGACGCTGCGAAGCTGCCGCCGGCCTTCACCGCCTGGGCGGTCGACCAGATGCGCCTCATGCGCGGCGAGAAGGACACGATGCTGATACGCGCCCGCGCGCTCGCCACCAAGCTCCTTGACGACGAGTCGAAGCTGACCCCAGAAGTGGCCGCCGCGATGATCCTCGTCAGGGCCGAGTCTTTCCGCGACCAGCAGAACTTTGAGGCGGCGAAGCTCGAGTACCAGACTATCCGCAACAACCCAGCATACGCCAAGACACCGGCCGCGCGCCGCGCCATGTTCCGCGCCGTCGACCTGATGATCGAGTCCGGGAACGCCGCGTCCGCGGAATCGACGCTCGAATACTGGCTTAGCCAGCCCGACACGGAAATCCAGGCCCAGGCGCACTACTTCCTCGCGCGCATCGCCTTCGAGAGGAAGGACTACGAGGAATGCGCCAAGCGCCTCAGGGAGGTGTTTGCGATCGATTTCACGCACACCGAGGCGCGGTTCCTCCATGGCCAGTGGAAGCTCGCGACGAACAGTGAAGTCGACGAGACCGAGGTCATGGTCGGTAGCGTCGCCGATCGCACGGCCGTGCGCCCCGGACAGCAGCTTTCGATCACCGTCCAGGACCGCAACCTCTCGGTGGCGGGCGGCGGCAACACGATCCCCGTCGTCATAAAGGCCGTGCCGGGCGGTGATTTCGAGACGATCCAGCTCACTCCCTCGTCGCGGGACCCAGGGCTCTTCAAGGGTGCGATCGACGTGCGCCTCGCCTCGGCGATTCCGACCAACCTCGTCCTCGAGGTGACGGGTGCCGACACCGTTTCGTATGCGATCGACCCCGCCTTTCTCGCGGCGCGCGGGCTTCCCGCGGGCCGTCCCAAGCTGGTGTCCGTCGTGGACGACGCCCGGCTTGCGATAGGCGCGGGTTCTCCGCGCGTGGACGAGGCCGAGTCGGCCGCGCAGGTAGAGGCCCTGGTGGACGACAGCGTTGCAGACGATTCGCAGGGCATCAAGTCGCTCCGTCCCGGCAATCCACTGCACATCGCAGTCTCCGACAAGGACCGCTCCATCGGCAAGGACGGCGGGTCGGTACAGGTCGTGGTGTCGACGACGTCCGGCGACCGCCTGCCCGGCGTGGAGCTGAAGGAGGTTCGCCCGTTCTCGGGCGTCTTCCGTGGTTCCGTGCGCACGGCGCTTCCCCCGCCGCGCGCCTTTGCAAGCGACACGGCCGTCGGGTTCAATCCGGGCGACGTGATAAACTCGACGCGCAGCGGCTCGTGGCGTTCGCTTGCGGACGGCCAGCCAGTCAAGTGGTTCGAGGTCGACACGATGGGGTCGCATCTCTTCTCCAACGCCGTCGTCCGCATGGAGAATCCCGACGACATAACGAAGATCCGGCTTGTCGGAACCCTCGCGGGCAAGAGATTCAGTCTCGGCACTTTCCCTGCGGTCGATCCCAAGACCCGCGTCGGGCTTTGCAGCCAGATTGCGGACAAGGGCGGATTCCGCGGCGAGCGGTCTGTGCGAGACTTCATGGAGAGCGCCGGCGCGCCGAGGAGAGTGGCTGTCACCAACATGGTGTTCACGCCGCAATGGTTTGGACCGCCGACTGTCGGGCTTTTCTCCGGCGTGTTCGTCGCGCCAGAAAAGCTTGACTTCCTGCGGTTCAGGATTGTGCCACACTCAAAGAGCGCCGATGCCCTCAAGGGCGTGTGGCTCTCGATTGCCCTCGACGGGGAAACGGTGTTCTCAGGTTCTGGAATGCAGCTCGCCGGCGCTCTTGCCGCGTTCGAGCTTTCAGTCGGCGTTCATCGCCTCGAGGTTTTCGTGACTGGTGCTGGCCAGGGGCAGGGCTCCGGCACGCGCGATACTTTCAGTGTCCTGTGGGAGAAGTCAGAGGGGGAGAGTCCGGTGCCAATCCCTGCCGATTGGTTCGATGCGAAACTGCATCCCGAGCTCCTCGCCTTCGTCTCCGACCGCGCGACGATTGACCGCGCTGCGGACGGCTTCTCGGCCACGTTCCCGGAGCCAGTCCGCCTTCGCACCTTGCGCTGGGAGTTCCTCGGGCGGCGCGGGCCGTACGTCTCGATCGACTCCATGGCCGCAGTGGATGCGGAGGGCAGGCAGATCCTTCCCGTCGAAAGCGACTTCTCCGACGCGCAGCGCAACGACATGCTCGAGGTCGCGCCGGGTGACCGCATTTCGGTGTCTTACTCCGACGAGCGTACGACGCACGGCGCCAGGAGGAAGATCGAGAAGACGATGCACTCCAGCTTCAACAACGCCTCGGTCGGTTTCTTCTTCGAAAGCGACGACTACGTGCCCGGCATTGGGAATTCGCGCTTCCACGAGGCCTACCGCTTCGTCCCCGGCGATTCCATCGTCGTGTCCGTGTCGGACAGCGATCTCGACGCGTCCGACGAGGCCGACACGATAGAAGCCAAGATTGCGTCGCGTTCCGGGAAGAGCGTCGTCCTGAAGCTTGTGGAGCAGGAGTTGAACCAAAACGCGGACGGCGTCCATACCGGCAAGTTCCTTGGTCTTCTCAAGACGGCGCCGGCGGGCGGCGGAGGCGGGAAGGACACGATCGAGACGGTCGACAACGACGTCCTGACGCTTGAGCACCTCGACCGCGAGAACACCAACCCGGGGGTTCCGGTCGTCCGCACTGCTTCCATCAGCGCCACGCGCCGCACAAAGCCGGTCGTGACCCTCTTCCGCGCCGGGACGGAGCGCGTAGTGGACGAGTCCCCGGCCGCGATGCTGCGCATCGACTCGATACGCCGCCGTCCCGGCAACGAATCCGTCGACACCATCTACCGCGACAATGTGTTCGCCGAGCCGATGGACGCTGTCGCGACCGACACGACGAATGCCATCGTGATGAACGTCGATGCGCCGATCCTCGTGCGCGTAAATGACCTGTCGCGTGCGCGCCATGCGGCGTCGTTCCTCACGCTCGAGGCCGTCGCCACGTCTGAAGTCGAGCTCGCCGAGGAGGAGGGCATGGAGCCGGAGTCGGTCTGCGCGTTCATGCGGCTCGGCGGGACCTTCGACGGAGTGATGCTTAAGTCCGGCAGCGAGACGCCGCGCATCGCGCGCCAGGCGGGCAGCTTCAACGGGATGATTCGCGTCCTGGTAGGCACGGCTGAAGCCGCGGCCGCCGCGGCTGCGGAGATGGCCGCCACCGAGAAAGGCGGCGCCGCCGGCGAATACCGCGCCATACTCCCGATTGTCGGCAACGATACCGTGCGTCTCAGGGTGAAGGATGGCGACGAGGTCATAGCCGAGCGCACCGTCTCGTTTGCGGCCGATGCGACGCTTGACCTGATGGACTCCACCTTCTCCGCCGAGAGGACCTCGGTCCACTGCGGCGAGCGGTTCTACGTCCGCGTAAGGGACGCGGACTGCGACACGACCGACGAGGCCGACACGGTCGAAGTCTCCGTCAAGGGGTCCGGCATGGGCGTCGCCCGCAAGATCGAGCTCGTCGAGACGATGCCGCACTCCGGCGTCTTTACCGGCGTCGTCCGGCCCGTCATCTTCCCGAAGGGCGAGGAGATTCCCTCGGTAGTGACCGGTGGCGTCGCCACGGCCGCGGCCGACGCCGCGGACGACCGGCTCCCCGTCAGCTACGGCGACAGCGTGGAGTTCGCCTACGAGGACGGGAAGCACTTCTCGCCAGGCCCCGCGCGGACCCTCACGGCGACTGGCAACGTCAGCAAGGGCTCCGACGGCTCGCTCCGCGTCTTCTCGAAGCGCTTCCGCGACGTCGACCAGGCGGTGCTCGTGCAGTTCCGCCTCGCGGAGTGCCTCTTCGAGCAGGCAAAGGAGCATCGCCGCAGGAAGCAGATCGAGAAGAGCTCCGAGGCGATTGCGCGCGGCAGGTTCATCCTCGAGGAGGCCCTTAAAAACTACCCGGGCACGGTCCATGCGGCACAGGGAGAGTTCCTGCTTGCGAACCTCTCTCAGGAGCTCGCCGCCGAGAGCAGGGAGGCGGGCAACGAGGAGAAGGCGCGCCAGCTCTACACCGAGGCGCTTTCGCGCTTTTCGTCCATGCTCGCCGCCTCTCCCCGCGGCGAATACGCCGCGCGGGCGCAGTACCACAAGGCGCTCTGCCTCGAGATGCTGGGCGACTTCAGGCGCGCTGGCGAGGAATACGTCAAGATGACTTATCTCTATCCTGACTCCGACCTCGTCGGCGACGCGACCGTGCGCCTCGCCACGCACTACTACAAGAACGAGAAGCGCTACGACGTGTCGGCGCGCATCTACGAGAACTTCCAGAAGCGCTTCCCCAACCACTCCAAGGCGTCGCGCGCGCTCTTCATGTGCGGCAGCTGCTACGTCAAGGAAGGCGACCGGATACAGGCGGAAGCCGAAGGGCAGAACTCCGCCGCCCTCTCGCCAAAGGCCGAGAAGATGTACACGAAGGCGATGAAGGCGTTCGAGTCGATGGCCGAGGTCTATCGCACCGACAAGCCGGAGATGCGGGCGCAGGCGCTCTACTGGGCGGGCGACGCTGCCCTCAGGGCGCGCAACGTCCGCAGCGCCTACCTCTTCCTGAAGCGCACCGTCCTGGAGTATCCCGAGACCGAGTGGGCGCGCCGCGCGCGCGGCCTCCTGCTGCAGGAGTCCGACATGTTCAAGGATATGGAGTGAGGATGATGGACGCAAGAATCCTGATGTTTGTCGCCTTTGCGGCGCTTGTCCCTGCGGTGCACGCCTGGGACTGGCGCTCAGACTGGCGGATGCGCGGCGACGTGTACCGCACGTTCGACTTTACCGTGCGCGGCGGCATCGACCGCGCGTCCAAGGCGTTCGACAAGGCCGTGAACGACGAGCTCAGGGGCGGCCAGTCCGAGCAGGACCGCATTGCCAGCTTCCGCGCCGCGGCCGCCGAGTGGCGCAAGGTGCAGGTGCAGTCCGAGACAGGCGACTTCGACGAGAAGATCCTCTCCTACGCGCTCTTCATGCAGGGCTGCGCCCGCGAGCGCGCGAAGGACTCGAACGAGGCGGTGCGCCTCTACTCCGAGGTCATCGAACTCTATCCCGACATCACCTGGGTGTCCGTACCCGCCAAGCTGCGGCTCGGCTGCCTCCAGATGTCCATGGGCGACGTCCGCAAGGGCGAGGCGACGCTCATGGAGCTGCTCGACGACCCTGCGTCGCAGAAGACCGTCGCGAGGGCGATTGCGCAGCGCATCATTGGGGACCGGCTGTGGAACGCCGGTAAGTTCGACGATGCGATCGCATGTTTCAAGGAGGTCATGGGGACGGAGGTCGCCGGCGAATCGCGCAGAAACGCCGCTCGCGACCGCCTTGTGTCCATCGCGCTCGCGCGGGGCGACTATTCCGAGTTCGACGAGCTCGCGTTTTTCGGCGTTCAGAATGGCGACGCTCCGCACCTCGACGCGGTCCGCCGCATGTTCGACACCGTGTGCTACGTGTGGCTTCGCAACTTGGGATGGAACGACTTTGGCTCGCGCCTGGAGAAGCTCTATCCCAGCGAATCGGCCCGCAAGAAGAAGCTTGACGCCTCGAAGGCCTCGTTCCTCGCGTGGTTCGAGGGGAAGAGCTCGCTCTATGCCTCGCTCGGGAAGCAGAAGGACTACGCCCTTGACTGCCTGCGTGCTGCGACGCTTACCGACAAGAACGACGTGGTGTCGGCGCGGCTCAAGGCAGTGGAGGACGCGATTCGCGCCCAGAAGGACGAGTCTGCCGCGTCGAAGACCGCGTGGGCCGTGAAGGACATTCTCTGCACGGTGCAGAAGTACGACCTCGCCCGTCGGATACCCGATCTCGTGAAGAATCCGCTTTCCTCGTCGATGATGCGCCACCAGATCGAGCTCGCCGCCGGCAAGCATGCCGCCGCCGCCATGTGCCTCGAGGAGTATCTCGGCCACAAGCCGCCGCCCGACGCCGCGAAGAACGCGAAGATGACGCTTGCGCAGATCTACCGCGACAACCTCGGAAAGTACGACAAGGCAATCGCGATCTTTCAGGAATTGAACGATCCGCCGCGCACGCTCTGGGAGCTTTACTCGACGTATTGGAGTGCGGGCAGGAAGAAGGAGGCGTATTCGATGCTCGTCGAGCTTGAGTCGATGTTCCCGTCCGAGGCGCCACGCGCGTTCTACACGCATGCGCAGCGGCTCGAGGGCGACGGCAACGTCAAGCAGGCGATAGCGATCTACAGGCGGCTCCTGTCGCAGCCTGAATGGAAAAAGACGGCCGAGTCGTCGTGGGCGCACCAGGCGCTCGAGCGGCATGGCGTCGCGACTGGCGGAGCCGTGGTGAACGAAGTGAGATAGAACGACGGAGGAATGGCGAGACATGAAACGAAACCTGAAATGTCCTGCAAGCCCGTTCGCGGCGGCTGTCGTCGCGGCGAGTGTCGCACTTGCGTCCCTGTGCGCCGCTGCGCAAGACCAGAAGCAGGAATCGGCCGCCCCGGCGCAGGCCGCCTCGAACGAGCGGCTCGTCGAGGCCCGCGCGGCGAGGATGGTGAAGAGCGCCATCGCGCTCTTCGCCTCCAACGAGGAGGATCGCGCCGTCGGCATGCTCGAGGCGGTGACGAGGATGTATCCCGATTCGCAGACGCGCTTTTCCGCCGCGCTAGAGCTTGGGCGCCACTTCCTCGAAAAGCGGGTCTTCGACCGCGCGCTCTCCGAGCTTACGCGGGCCGGCGGTGCCGCGGATCCCGAAGTCCGCGCCGAGTCTCTGCTGCTGCTCGGCCGCATGTATGCGGCGAAGGGGTCGGCTTCCGAGGCCGCGATGGCGCTTAGGCGCCTCGTGCAGGACCATCCGTCGAGCCCGTTCGCGAACGACGCCTACTTCATGCTCGGCCAGCTGCACTTCGAGTCCGGCCGCTGGTCGCGCGCCGCGGAGGCGTTCGAGATGGTAGGAACTGCCGTTCCCGAGAGCTCGTCAAAGTCGAACGAGACGGTTCTCGTCGAGGCGGGGCAGCGCGTGTTTATCCATGTTCGGGACAAAGACCTGACGATCCTCGACTCCCTCGGCGAGAAGTCCTATGTCGAGCTTTCGAGCAAGTCAGGAGACGCGGAGAAGGCCGATCTTGTCCGCTTCGGACGCGCGGAGGGCGAATTCATAGCGTCCGTGCAGATTTCGCCTTCCGATACGCCTAAAGGCGACGGAGTGCTTACGGTGCACGGCTCAGAGCCGGTCCAGGCCATTTATGTCGACGCCAACACGGAGAGCGGCGACGTGAACAGGAAGGTCCTCGCCGAGGCGTCCGTCGTGTCGTCGGCGTCGATAGCGTTTCTCGACGGTGCCCAGCGCGAGAGCATCCACGGCGTCTTTGTCGGACAGCCCGCCTTTGTGCAGCTGAGGGACTTCGACCTCGACGTATCTGGCGCCCCGGACACAGCGAAGATCATCGTCAAGACCCTCTACCGCGAGCGTCCCGAGTGTGCCCCGGGCGAGACCCAGCCGCCGCCGCCCGCCCCCGACGCGCCGTGGCTGACCCGCACCGAGACCGAGATTACCATCACGGAGACTGGCCCCCGGACCGGCATCTTCGCGTGCAGGGTTGTTCCCGTCTTGATGCCCGACGGGACGAACGCGCCGCCTGCCGCGGCGGCGGGGGAGGTGTACGTCCGTCCCGACGAGAAGATTGCCGTCGAGTACATGGATGCGCGCCACATCGAGGGCTCCAGGCCCGTGGCGAGGAGCGCCGAGGCGTTTGTCCTCGTCGGCGGCTCTACCGAGCCGCAGTCTACCGTTTCGCATTCTTCTGTCGCCGCAGTGCAGGCGAAGAAGCTTCTGATCGAGGCGCGGCTTCTCTGCAAGTGGGGGATGATCTTCAAGGACGTCGGACTCCAGGAGAACGCGAACGCAAAGGCGGACGAGGGGCTGATGCGGGTGTCCGAGATTTTCGACCTCGCGTCCCGCAACTCGCTTGACAGGTCCATCGTCGAGGAGGCCTACGAGGCTCGCTGGAGCCTTCTCATCGTCAAGGACGCGCTTCGCCAGGCGATCGAGACGTGCAACGCGCTTGTCAAGCGCTATCCCGACACGGTGCTTGCGGACAGGGCGTTCCTGCAGATCGCCATCGCCCGCATCCAGGAGGACACGAAGGATTCGCGCGCCTCGGCGCTCGGCGTCCTCTCCGCGATAATAACCCTGCCTAACTCCCCCCTGAAGGCCGAGGCGCAGTTCCGCATAGGCGAGGTGCGCGAGGCCGAGGCGCGCGCGCAGGCAGCCGAAGGCAGCGGGCGCAAGGCCGACTTCTCGGCGGCTATCGCGGCCTACCGCCTCTGCGCGGAGACTTATCCGTCGAGCTCGTTCGCCGGCGAGTCGTTCAAGCGCATCGTCGACTACGACATCTCCATCAAGAGCTACGCCGCAGCGCAGGAGACCCTCGAACGCGTTTTCCAGGACTATCCCGACGCGCCGTGGCTCGACGAGATGATGCTCAAGTGGGGCGTGGTGCGCCACAGGATGGGCGACACGGAGGGCGCGAAGGAGAAGTTCCACCAGCTTCTCGACGAGTATCCTGGCGGGAAGGCCGCGAAGACGGCGTCCGATTTCCTTGCGAAGCTCGGCGAAGAGTGACGCACGAAAGATCTAAAACCAAAGAAGGGAGAAAAACGACATGATGGGATATCTGATGGACGGAGGATGGATGATGCTTCCACTTCTCCTGTGCTCGATTGCGATGGTCGCGGTCATAATCGACCGCGCCCGCGCGTTTCGCGCGGCGTCGCGAGTGGACCCGGTTTCGCTCAGGGAGCGCGTGTGCGCCGCCGTTGCGTCGGGCGACCTCGCGGGAGCCGCCGAGGCGTGCTCGTCGAGCGAGGGGCCGGCCGCAGCCGTGATGCTCTGCGGCATCGAGCGCTTGCGCCACATGAAGGAGAAGGGCAAGGGCGAGTCCGAGATCGAAATCGGCGTCTCGAAGTCGATGGAGGATTACGCGCCCAAGGCGATGAACGGGCTCGAAAAGCGCATGGGCGCGATGGTGCTCATAGCGTCGATCTCGCCTCTCATCGGCATGTGCGGGACGGTGACGGGCATGATCAACTCGTTCTCCGCGATGGCCGAGGCGGCGGGCCTCGATCCGGGGGCAGTTGCGGGAGGCATCTCCGAGGCGCTCATCACGACGGCTGCAGGCCTCATCATTGCGATACCGGGCGTCGTCGCCTACAACTTCTTCCAAAAGAAGGTCGAAGAGTGGAACATGGAGCTTGAGGCCTCCATAGCTGGAATCGTTGCGGCGGTGGGCGCGTGAACTCAAAGAAGAGAGCTTCGGAAGGCGGGATCAGCCCGGACCTGACGTCCTTTTCGGACATCGCGAACCTGCTGATCATCTTCTTCATCCTTACGACTTCGCTCGTCAGGCCCTTCGGCCGCCGCATGGACATGCCGGCCTCGGCGAAGCCGCCGGAGACGCGCCAGCAGGACAATACACCGACGGTGCGCGTCACCGCCGACCGGCTGATGCTTTCCGAGGGCGAGGGCAACGAGCGCGAGGTGACGATGAACGAGCTGAGGGCCGACCTCTGGCGTAGGAACTTCCCGAGCCGGAAGGAGACCGAGCGCGCCGTAGTCGTCGAGACTGCACCCGAGGTCACCTACGAGCGCTATTACAACGTAGTCACGGCGATTGCGGCGGCGGGCGGCGTCGTGGCTCTCATGACGGAGTGAGAAGATGGCGATAAGACGGAGAAAAAAGCCGAACCTCGTGTTGCCGCTCTCTTCAATGGGCGACATCGCGTTCCTTCTCATCATCTTCTTCATGCTTGCGTCCAACTTCATGAAGACGGGAAACGTCGACCTCCAGCGCCCCGGGGCGCCGACTCTCGAGCAGCAGGAGCCCGCAAAATGCTCGGTGATGGTCGACAGGGACGGCGTAGTGTGGTGCGACGGCGCGCAGGTTTCGGCCAGCGAGCTCGCCTCGATCATCAAGCCGCTTGTCGAGCGGGACCGTGAACTTGCAGTGCACGTTTCCGTGCACAAGGACTTGAAGCGCGACGAATTCATGCCCGTCGTCGAGGCCGTAAGCGAAAGCGGGGCAAAGATAGTTTTGACAGGAGAACCGGAGGACTAAGCCATGGCAAGACCAGATGAACTTTTGACGGACATAGAGCGTTCCGTATTCGGGCGTGCGCTCGTCGTGTCGATTATTCTGCACGCGGTGCTGATAGGCGCCACGTCCATATCCCTTTTCAAGGACTGGACGGAATACGGCGTCCACTCGCCCTCGTGGATCAACGCGGAGAAGACCAAGGCGCGCAAGGAGGCGGAGGAGACGCGCAGGCGCGAGGAAGCCGAGAAGAAGGCCGCGGCAGAGGAGGCGAAGGCGGCAGAGATGCGCGCGGCCGCGTCTAACGAGACGGCGAAGGCGTCTGCAAAGGCCGCAGAGCCCGCGCAGGCGGCTCCCGCCACCGCCACGAAGACTGAGGCCAAGGAGACGAAGACACCGCCAGAGATAAAGCCGCTTCCGCCCAAGAAGGGCTTTGAATACGGCGAGGACCTTTCGCTCGACTGAGACAAGGCAGGATGAACCTTCCCGAGGCCATATTGACGACAGTGGAGCGTTGCTACGCGGCGGTTGCCGGCGCGGTGCAGACGGTCCTGTCGTTCGTATGGCGTCTCCAGGCCAGGTTCTCCGCGACATTGCGCCTTGCGACCGGAATGTGCGGCATGGCGCTTTTGCTCGTCGTCTGCGCTTCGCTTGTCTCCGGCCACTACGTCTCGCTTTGCGGCTTTGATGCTGCGCTCGTGCGCTATCTCGAGGTGGCGGGCCATCTCGCGGGAGGTGTGCGGCTTGCGTTCGTCTGTGCGTCGGTCGCGGGGCTTTGCGCTCTCTCCGCGGCGCTTTTGCCGCTGAAAAAGCCGTTCGCCTTCCGTGTCGCGGAGGCCGCGTTTGCGGCGGCGACGGCAGTTGCCGTGTGTGCGTTTGCGTGGATATTGCGTGTCCCCGCGATTCTCTTTGCCGCAGACCGCAAGGCGTTCGATGCGATGTCGCGCAACGACCTTTGGACGTCTGCTCTCGTTTGCGCCGCTCCCGCGCTTCTCTGGATCGCGCTTCTTTTCCTCGGCCTCGTCCAGAAGTCGGTGCGGGAACGCTATGGCGTCGCTTCTGTGCGCTGGGGCGACGACATGTTGCGCTCGATCAAGACTGGCGGACGCGACCGCCGCTGGCGCTCGTCGATCTACTGTGCGGTCACTCTTTTTCTTGCGGTTCTTTTCCTTCCATATCTTTTCTCGCTCTGGGGATGGGAGAAGGCGTACACGCTCCCGAAAGGCGGCGGCGAGCAGGTGCTCGAGGTCGTAAAGGTAAAGCGAGAGAAGAAGAAAAAACCGAAGAAGATGACTGTCAATCCGTGGAGCCCCTACATTCTCGAGCGCATGGACATTGACGACGTCGTCACGTTGAAGGAGCTCGAGCAGGAGACGATGGACACCTACGTAGCCCAGCAGAACGCCTCGAAAGGCGGCAAGGGCAAGGGCAGCGGCGGCTGGCCGAAGGGCATGGCCGATTCCGCGATACGATTCATACGGCTCAAGTACTCCGGTGGAGACTGGGACCAGGACATGGGCAGGGGCGCGGACTACAACCTTCTTATCAAGTTCCACGAATGGACAGGCATGAAGATCGCCCGAGAGACGGAGTTCCGCGAAATCTCCCGGCTCAAGTTCTTTCCGAAGAAGAAGGCGCCGCCGTTCGTCTTCATGACCGGCATGCGCGGCATTTCGATCTCAGACTCCGAGGCGAAGGTCCTTCGCGAATACTGCCAGCGTGAGGGCGGCATGCTCTTCATCGACAACGGCGGCGGCAGCTTCGACTCGGCCGTAAAGAACATGCTCCGCAAGGTGTTTCCGGGGATGCCGCTCGTCGACGTGCCGAACGACGACCCGATCAACCAGCGGCCCTATGCATTCCCCGACGGCGCGCCGCCGTTTTGGCACCACGCCGGATATCGCGCGAAGGGCATACGCGACGACGGGCGCTGGCTTGTCTACTACCACCCGGGCGATGTCAACGACGCGTGGAAGGATGGCCATTCTGGCGCTTCGTCTGAAGTCGCCGACCAGGCGTACAAGCTCGGCGTGAACGTCATGTTCTACGCCTTCAACCAGTACTACCGCCGCCACTACGGCGACGACGAGTAGCCGCGCCACGAGATTTAAAGATTGCGTATAATCTCTTCCGGTTCGCAAGGTGGCCGTGATTTTTGGTATAATAACGAAACACTTTAGCGGCAAAGCAAGTGAACGAGGGCGAAGCCCATGAGGAACGAGCTGCGACGCTAGCTAGATTAAAAAAGGAAATCCTGATGAAGATGTCTATTCTTGCCGCTTCTGCTGCGGCTTTGGTATTGACAGGTTGCTCAAACACGCCTGCGTTTAATCCCAATGTGAGTTCGGCTGTTTCTCCTGACGGGAAGAACGAGATTCGTCTCTATTCCAATCCCCTCGCATACGAGGTATTCCGCGACGGCGTCACGGTTGTAGCCAAGACCGAAATCGGCATGAAGATCGGAGGCGTCTGCCTCAATGGTGGCAAGCCTGTCAAGGTTGTCTCGGGAGGCGTCAGCGGAGAGGTCGCGACTCCCGTTTACAAAAAGGGGGCGGTCTCGCTTCTTGCGAACGAGATGTTCGTCGACTTCGGCGACTTTGGCGTTCGGCTCGCCGCACGCAACGACGGCGTCGCCTACCGCTTCGAGACGAAGAAGCCGGGCATTGTCGACTGCGAGAAGGCCGATATAACGCTTCCCAAGGGCGTTCGCTGCTGGTTTAACCGCACCAGTCGCGGCTCGCTCGGCTGTGAGGAGACGGTTCCCGAGTTTGCGGATGCGTCCGCTCTCAAGACCGATTCCGGAAAGGCGATCTATCTCCCGTTCGTCTACTCCACCGGGGTCAACGGCAAGACCGTCGCAGTCGTTGATGCCGGTCTCCATGACTATCCGATCTGGAACTTTGGCGACGTCGAGCAAACCGAGGGCGGCACGAAACTCAAGTCGCTCTTCGCGAAGTATCCGAAGACAACCGAGCGCGTCGGCGGCTGGGGCAAGGAAACCGGGCTTCAGAAGGGCGGCCGCTGGGTGAAGGTCAAGGAGACGGAGGACTTTCTTGCCAAGGCAGATGCGCCGCGCGCGTTCCCCTGGCGCGCCTTCGCGCTCGCCGATTCTCCTTCCAAGCTTTGCGAGGCAGACATCTTCTACGCGCTCGCGACCCCTGCCGCGAAGGGCGCCGATTTCTCCTGGGTGAAGCCCGGCAAGGTCGCGTGGGACTGGTGGAACGCCTTTGACAACAAGGGTGATCCCCAGGGATGCACGACCGAGACCTATGTCCGCTTCATCGACTTTGCCGCGAAGACCGGCGTCGAATACGTCATCTTCGACGAGGGCTGGAGCGCGAAGCTCAACATTTGGGAGTACAGCCCGAAAGTCGACGTTCCCTACCTTATTGACTACGCGAACAAGAAGGGCGTCGGCATCATCCTCTGGATGGCGTGGGCCCAGGTCTACGGCGAAGAGGAGAAAGTCGCCGAGCATTTCTCGAAGCTTGGGGCGAAGGGCTTCAAGGTCGACTTCATGGACCGCGGCGACGCCGAGGTTGCGAGCTTCCTCGAGAAGTTCGCGGCGGCGTGTGCAAAGCACAAGATGCTCGTCGACTACCATGGCGCGTATCGCCCTGTCGGGCTCCAGCGCACCTACCCCAACCTCCTCAACTACGAGGGTATCCACGGGCTTGAGCAGATGAAGTGGGGCAAGAAGGACAAGGACATGTGCTACAACGACGTCGCCTGCTTCTTCCTCCGCATGACGGCGGGTCCCATGGACTACACGCCTGCCGCGATGGACAACTACAAGATCGGCGACTACAGGGGCAACGGCACGAACCCCGGCTCGGTCGGAACGCGCTGCCACCAGATGGCGCTGATGGCGCTCTACGAGGCGCCGCTCCAGATGCTCAGCGACTCGCCCACGAAGTACGAGAAGAACATGGAGTGCTTCGCGTTCATGGCGAAGACGCCCGTCGTCTGGGACGATACCATTGGCTTGGGCGGTTGCCCTGAGTCGTTTGCGGCGGTTGCGAGGAAGGCCAAGGATGGTTCGTGGTATGCGGCTGCGATCAGCAACAAGGAATCGCGCGACTTCACGTTCAAGACCTGCTTCCTTGGGTCGGGCGAGTGGAAGGCCGAGATCTTCCGCGATGCTGGTGATGCCGACGAGAACCCGACGAAGTACATCCACGAGACGAAGACTGTCAAGGCGGGCGAGGAGCTCTCCTTCCACATGGCCTCCGGTGGCGGCTTTGTCGTTCATTTCACAAAGTAGTTTTTTAACGCAGAGACGCAAAGACGCAGCGAAGCAGAGCGTTTTTCATACAGGGGAATTGGTTAAATGAAGATTGCCATATTGGGTGCGGCGGGGCGAATGGGCAAGATGCTTTGCTCCCTCGCCGAGGGAGCGGGCTGCGAGGTCGTCGCCAAGGTCGACATTGCAGACGGCTACGACCGCGAATGGCCGAAGGGCACCGAGGGCGTAGTCGACTTTTCTTTCCACGCGGCTGTTCCTGCGGCGATCTCCAAGGCCGCCGAGGAAGGGATTCCCTACGTCATCGGAACGACCGGCCTCACCGCCGACGAGCAAAAGGTCGTCGATGCGGCGGCGAAGAAGATTCCAGTCGTGCAGAGCGGCAACTACTCGCTTGGCGTGAATCTCCTTCTTGAGCTCGTCAGGAAGGCCGCGGAAGTTCTCGGTCCGGAATACGACGTCGAGGTGACGGAGATGCACCATCGCCACAAGAAGGACGCGCCGTCCGGAACGGCGCTCATGCTTGCGAAGTCCGCCGCGGCTGGCCGCGGCGCTGACTTCGACAAGGCGGCGATTTACGGGCGGCAGGGAGAGGTCGGCGAGCGGCCTCGTGGCGAGATCGCGATCCACGCGCTCCGCGGCGGATCAGTCGTGGGCGATCACACTGTCATGTTTGCGGGCGATGTAGAGCGCGTCGAACTTACGCATCGTGCGCAGAGCCGCGAGGCATTTGCCGCGGGTGCCCTGAAAGCCGTCGTCTGGGCCGCAGGAAAAAATCCTGGCGCATACAACATGCGTAATGTCCTCGGCTTTGACTGAGAGGCGTGGCACATTTAAAGGAGGGGAGGTTGTCATGGTGTCTTGCATGAGGGTGTTTCGCTTTGCTGGAGTTGTCGGTCGTGGCTTTTGCCTTGCCGCCTGCATGGCAATGTTGCTGTCGCTCTCCTCTGCCGCGCAAGCTGGCGGCGTAGACAGGGCTTTCTTTGCGAAACTTCTGGCGATTCCGTCGGCGACTGCCGACATCGCCAAGGTCAACGAGGCCGTTGGCCTGATGCAAGAGCACCTTGTTGCGGCTGGCATAAGCTGCGCCGTTGAGACGGCTGACGACGGACGCAGGGCTCTCTATGCCGCAACTGCCCCAGGCAAGGTGCAGGACTACCTGCTCGTCGTCCACTTTGACGTCGTCTCCGGCGCGCCCGAGCAGTTCGCGCCGCGATTCGAGAACGGACGCGTCTATGCGCGCGGCGCCTTTGACTGCAAGGTGAATGCCGTGGTCGCGGCGAAGATTCTCGAGGACTTGAACGGAAAGGCGTCGGTAGGCGTCGTCTTCGCCTCTGACGAGGAGACTGGCGGGCTCAGCACGAAGATGATGGCCGAGCGCGGATACCTTGCGAGGAAGCTCGTGCTTATATTGGATGCGGGAACCTACGGCGCCTATTACGCGCAGAAGGGCAACTTCTACGTCCGCGCACGAGCGCACGGCCGCGGCGGGCATTCGTCGCGCCCCTGGGATTGCGACAACCCGATAGACCGCCTTGCCGCTGGTATCTCGCGCGTCAAGGCCGCATGGCCCGAGCCGACGGCGGACAGGTGGTGCGACGTAATGACTACTACGGTCGTCTCCGGCGGAGACACGCGGAACACGATTCCTGACTTCGTCGACGTCTGGTACAATCTCCGCTATATCGACAAGACCGCTCCCGACAGGCTGTGCCGCCTGCTTGAGGAGAAGGGCGGGTTCGAGGTCGTCGAGAGGTATTCGACCGGCGGGCCTATGGAGACCGACCGCAATGACCCCGAGGTTCAGCGCTTCATCGCCGCGCGCCGCGCGAAGTGGCCGGAGCGGAATCCAGAGCTTGGGCGGATGCTTGCAATGACCGACGCGCGCCACTACGCGGGGCGCGGGACGCCGGTGCTCATAACCGGCGTCTTGGGGGGCGGTGCACATGCCGCAAACGAGTGGAGCGACCTTGCGAGCATGGACGAAAACCTTGAGATGCTCGAGGCGTTTTTCTTGAAATAGCGTACGCCTGCAGTACGGGTGTCCGCAGGGACGTTAGATGTGGTATAATATCTACCTATGCAAACCAGCATCCTTGTAACCATTTGGCTTGCCGTCGCCTATCTCGTCGGGGGGATTCCGTTCGGCTTTCTCATCGGCAAGATGCGTGGCGTCGACGTGCGCACTGTCGGGTCGAAGAACATCGGCGCGACGAACGTCTTTCGCACCGTAGGCAAGAAGTGGGGGCTTATCGCTTTCGCCTGCGACGTTTTGAAGGGGCTCCTTCCGACGCTCGCGGCGCGGTACTTCGCGTCTGACCCCTCGTGGCTGCCTCTTGCGGTCGGCGTGATGTGCGTGCTTGGCCACATGCTGACGCCATACATGAAATTCAGGGGCGGGAAGGGCGTTGCGACGGCATTTGGCATGCTTATTGGCCTTGCGCCCGCGCTCGTCGGAACGGCGTTTGCGCTCTTCGCGCTCGTCTTCGCCCTGTCGCACTATATCTCGCTCGGTAGCTGCTCTGCGGCGGCATTCCTCATGGTCGCCGTTTGGTTCCCAATCCTCGGCACGGAGGGCTATCGCAATCTTCCGCAGTGCATTCTCGTCACGCTGATCGCGGCATTCGTCATCTTCAAGCACCGCGCCAACATCGGGCGGCTACTGTCGGGAACCGAGAGCAAGATATATCTTTTTAGGGGGCAGGGGTCAGGAGTCAGTAGCCAGGGGTCAGGAGTCAGTAGCCAGGAGTCAGGGGTCAGGAGTTAGGAGATGGTGACTGACATTCTTTAAATCAATTTTCAGTCGATCATAAAAGGAAAGCGAAAATGGCAGTAAACAAGAAGAAGCCCTTCGTCAGGATCACGGACACGACGCTCCGCGACGCGCACCAGTCGCTTTGGGCGACGCGCATGCGCACCGACGACATCCTCAAGATCGCCGAGACGATCGACAACGCAGGGTACTACTCGCTCGAGTGCTGGGGCGGCGCTACGTTCGACGTCTGCATGCGCTTCTTGCGCGAGAATCCGTGGGAGCGCCTTCGTCGCATCAAGAAGGTTTGCAAGAAAACGCCGCTCCAGATGCTTCTTCGCGGCCAGAACATCCTTGGCTACAAGCACTATCCCGACGACATCGTCGACCGTTTCGTCGCGCTCGCGTGCGAGAACGGAATGGACATCTTCCGCGTCTTTGACGCGCTCAACGACCCGCGCAACCTCGAAGTCGCCATCGCGAGCGTGAAGAAGTACGGCGGCCACGCGCAAGGCACGCTCTGCTACACGACGTCGCCAGTCCATACCGTCGCGAAGTACGTTGAGCTTGCAAAGCAGCAGGAGGCGATGGGCATCGACTCTCTTGCGATCAAGGACATGGCAGGCATCCTAACGCCTGGTGCCGCGCGCGAACTCGTCGCCGCGCTTCGCAAGGCGATGCCGAAGATGCCGATCCAGATCCACTCGCACATGACGAGCGGCATGGCGGCGGCAATGTATCTCGCCGCGGCCGAAGCGGGCGCAGGGTGCTTCGACTGCGCGATCTCTACGCTCTCGTCCTTCTCCTCTCAGCCGCCAGTCGAGTCGGTCAAGGTTATTCTCGAAAGCTGCGGCTTCGAGACTGGGCTCGACACTTCGGCGCTTACGAAGATCAACGGCTACTTCAAGGACCTCAAGACGAAGCGCCAACCCGCCTCCACCGCGAAGGTCGAGCCAGTAGATGCAGGCGTTCTTGTCCACGCGATTCCAGGAGGCATGATCTCCAACCTCCGCTCGCAGCTCGCACAGCAGGATGCGCTCGACCGCCTTCCGGAAGTGCTTGAGGAGCTGCCGAAGACGCGCGCAGACTTGGGATTCCCCCCGCTTGTCACGCCTACGTCGCAGATCGTTGGCGTCCAGTCGGTCCTCAATGTCCTTTCTGGCAAGCGCTACTCGATGGTGACCGACGAGACGAAGCGTTATGCGGCCGGCTACTACGGGCGCACTCCCGCGCCAATCGCGCCGAAGCTGAGGAAGCAGCTCTGCGGCGGGCTAAAGCCGATTTCCTGCCGTCCGGCTGACTTGCTAAAGCCAGGTCTCGTCAAGGCAGCGGAAGAACTCCCGCCCAACACGATCAAGGCCGAGGAGGACATTCTCTCCTACGCGCTCTTCCCTGAAGTCGCGCTTGGCTACTTCAAGTGGCGCAAGGAGGGCGGTCCGATTCCCGCTGACAGCGAAGCGACGGCAGGAAGCGCAGAATCGGTAGGGTCCGCTCTCCGAGCGGACCGCGGACGCCTCGGAGAGGCGCCCCTACCAAGTGAACAATCGTCGACAGCCGTCAAAGGCACTCCCGTTCTCGCGCCGCTCAACGGCACGTTCTACAGGAGCGATGCTCCCGGCAAGCCGGAGATGGCGGCCGACGGTGCTGCGGTTAAGGCGGGTGAGGCGGTTTGCGTCGTAGAGGCGATGAAGCTCTTCAACCCCATCAAGGCGCCTGCTGCGGGCAAGATCACCTTCCTCGTCGAGCATGGCAAGCCCGTGACCAAGGGCCAGCCCGTCGCGTCTATCGTGTAACGCCGACAGGCGGCGAGAGCCTCGATTTATGAATCTGCCTTAGCGCGGTTGGCGGGAGGCGCGGAATTCTGATGTTGACTGTCCTGTCAGACGTCGGAACATCGAGCAGAGTCCTGAGGCGGACGGGAATCCCGTCTCCTGGGCTATAACCGCAACCGACTTGTCGGTGTCGAGAAGCAGATGCTTCACGTCTTCCATGGTGCGGCGGTGAATGGCATCGAGAATCGTCCGCCCCGTCTCGGCTCTGAAACGCTTCTCGAGGTAGCTGCGAGAGGCACCGCATGCCTTTACGACTGCCATGACGTCGAGCGTATCCAAGCGCGCGGTGCGGATGAAATTGACGGCGCTCGCGACGAACTTGTCGCTCGGGGTGCTTCTCTTTGTCGACGCGCGCTCTATTACGCGTATGGGCGGGCATAGGATCACTTTGTCGCGGCGCGGGCCGCCCTCCAGCATCCTGAGTATCAGGTGCATCGCAGTGCGCCCGAGGCGGTAGTGCTCGATCTTGATAGACGAAAGCGGAATGGGGCATGATTCGCAGAGATCCTTCTCGTCGTCTACGCCGAGAACCGCTACGTCATCTGGGATGTGAAGGTTCGCCAAGTGGCAGAACGAGACGACCTCGCGCGCGGCGCGGTCGTTGCATGCGAATACGGCGATTGGGCGCGAGATTTTCTTTGTCGCATTGAGGAAATGCTCGGCATCGGCGTGCGTAGAGGAGTTCAGCACGGGAACGCGCAGGACCTCGCCTGTGTAGCCGTGTTCACGCAGGGTATCGACGAAGGATTCATAGCGGCGCGAAGTCCACCATTGGTAGAACTGGTCCGACGATCCGTCTGCGTAGATGTACGACGCGAAACGACCTTGCTCATGGAGATAGTCCGCTGCCATCTGGCCAATGGACTCGTTGTCGACCGAGCATACGGTGATGGGGCCGCCGAAGGCCTTGCGCCAGTCCTCCACCGCTTCCTCGCCGAGAAGGACGAGCGGTATGCCTGATTTTCCGAACGCCTTGAGTAGCGCTGGCTTGCGGATATGCGCGATCACTGCCATCGCGCTGTTCTTGTCGATTTTCTCTATGTTGAACTTCTTCAGCAGGAGTGTCTCGTTGGAAAGGCGCACCTTTGGCAAGGCGAGTTCCCGCGCTACCGAGAGGGCCCCCGCGCGGAGCTCGGAGTCGAAAAAGTTCGTCCCGTCGGGGAGGATGAACCAGGCGTCTTTTATATCTGCTGGCTTTTTCATGACGCCTCATAGTCTACAACAGTTTTTGGCGGCGCGCAACGGGTAAATCTAAATTTGAAATAAATCATAGATGAAATTGAAATCACGGTGTCGTATTTTGATATATAATCTTGGGCATGAAAACGCAAAACTCCATAAAGTCCCGTGAAACGTTTGTAGAGGCGTCGTCAATTGCGGCAATTGCAATCTCCGTGATTGCGCTCCTTATTACGCTGACATCCAGTGCGGCGGAATTCAAGT
>Ga0265298_10001379_pt1 | contig 35971 bp, 20 predicted proteins | sample AusTroGonzalo_MG_3_FD_193486 | JGI IMG/M metagenome (GOLD analysis project Ga0265298, IMG submission 193486) | Bovine rumen microbial communities from tropical cattle in Woodstock, Queensland, Australia - Gonzalo_01 | ecosystem: Host-associated > Mammals > Digestive system > Stomach > Rumen ...
CCAGTTTGCCATCAACTACCCGGATTGCAAGGGGCTCAAGGTGCTGTATACTGGCGGCGAGAAAATGTCCTCCTTCCCGCTGCCGCACTATCGGCTCTTCAACTGCTACGGCCCCACGGAAACCATCTGTTACGTGGTGGCCGAAGAGGTGAAGGTCCAGGAAGAGAACATCCCCATCGGGCGACCGCTGCCGGACATCCACACCTACGTGGTCAAAGACGGGAAGCAGGTCCCGCAGGGAGAAAACGGCGAACTCTGGATTGCCGGTACGCAGGTGGGCCTGGGTTACCTGAACAGGCCCGACAAAACGGCCGAGGTATTCGTGGACAACCCCTTTGAAAAGGACCCTGACTATGCCCGGGTGTACCGGACCGGAGATATTGTCCGCGTGCGCGAGGACGGCAAGATTGAGTTCGTGGGCCGGAAGGACGGACAGGTGAAGATCCGCGGCTTCCGCATCGAACTCAAGGAAGTGGAAGCCGTCATCCGCGAATATCCCGGCATCAAGGATGTCACCGTTCAGGCCTTCGACGAAGCCGCCGCGGGCGCCGGAAAGTTCCTGGCCGCCTACATCGTGAGCGGGGAAACCGTGGATATAGAGGCCCTGAACGCCTTTATTGCCGACCGCAAGCCCCCTTACATGGTGCCGGCCGTCACCCTGCAGATTGACGCCATCCCGCTCAACGTGAACCAGAAAGTGGATGTGAAGGCCCTGCCCAGGCCGGAGCCCCAGGCCCGGAAAAAGCCCGACAACGAGAAAGCCGCGCCGCTCAATGTGCTGGAAGAAACCCTGGCCGGGATCATCCGGGAAAGCACCGGCATCGACGGCTTCGGCCTCACGGATACGCTCTACTACTGCGGCATGTCCTCGATCAGCGCCCTGCGCCTGGCCACCGAAATCTACAAACGCTACGGCTGGGAGGCCGATATGAACAGCTTCGTGAAGACGGCCAGCCTGCAAAGCATCGAAAACGAAGTGCTCAAGCGCCTGCTCTCCGGCGCACAGGCCCCCGAAGCCCAGGAGGAAAGCGACGAAGATGCGCCCTGCGAACTCACATTCCAGCAGATGGGCCTGTACTTCGACTGCCTCAAGAACCCGTCCTCCACGGCCTACAACCTGCCTTTCGTGCTGTCCTTCCCCGAAGGGACATCGGCCCCCGCGGTACTGGATGCGCTGCAGGCCATCCTGGAAGCCCATCCGGTGCTGGCCGGCCACTTCGAGCAGCGCGACGGGAAAGCCTACCTGATTCCCGGAACGCCCGACCAGGACATCCCGCTGGTGCAGGTGAAGGACGAAAAAGCCTTCCTGGAGATGAAGGATTCCCTCATGCAGCCCTTCGACTTGTCCCAGGGTCCCCTGTACCGCATGACCCTGGTGGAAATGAAGGGCCGGCTGCGCCTGCTGGCCGATATCCACCACCTGGTGTTCGACGGCCGGTCCTATGACGTGTTCCTGTCGGAACTCACGGCGGCCCTGGAAGGAAACGCCCCCAAGAAAGAGAGTTATTCGTACTTCCACTATGCCCGGGACCAGAAAGCGTTCCAGGACAGTCCCGCCTTCCAGGAGGCCGAAGCCTTCTTCGCCAGCCAGATGGAAGGCTACGAACAGGAAACGGGCCTCATTCCGGACAAGAAGCCGGAAGAGGGGACCGTGGGACACGAGGTCTGGATACGGAAACCCATCCAGGCCGATGTATCGGCCCGGTGCCGGGCGCTGGGCATCTCGCCGGCCAGTTATTTCCTGGGAGCCACCTTGGTCACCGTGAGTGCCTTCTGCGCCCAGAAAAAGGTATATATGTGCACGGTGGCCAACGGCCGCAGCGACATGCGCACGTCCGACACGTTCGGTATGTTCGTGAACACGCTGGCGCTGGCCGGCAGCGTGGAAGGGCAGCGGATTGACGCTTTCCTGCAGGAAACCGACAAGAACTTTTCCACCGCCCTTTCCTTCCAGAACTATCCCTTCGCCCGGCTGTCATCGGCCTACGATTTCCATCCGGCGGTGATGCTGGCCTACCAGGTGGGGCTGGTGGAGCAATACAAGATTAAGGGAAAAGTACTTGAGGACGAACTGCTTACACAGGATACGCCCAAGTTCCCGCTCAGCATCTTTGTGGAAGGGACGGAAGAAAAGCCCGAGTTTGCCCTGGCCTACGACGACAGTCTCTTCAGCCCGGCGCTGGTGAAGAGTTTTGCCGATACCCTGGAAACCGTTACGCGCGGGCTCCTGCAGGACGCCCTCGTCTCGGAGATTCCCCTGGTGGACGGAGAAGGGCTGAAGCAGCTGGACGGCTTCAACCACTACACACAGCCGGTTGACCAGAACGAAACCGTGGTTTCCCTGTTCCGCAAACAGGCCCAGGCCACGCCGGATGCCCCCGCCGTGCTCTTTGAGGGCAAGACCCTCAGCTATCGGCAGCTGGACGGCATCACCGACGTCCTGGCCCTTCGGATCCGGGACTTCGGCCTCCGGGAGGAGGATGTGGTGTCTGTCCTCATCGGCCGCAACAGCTGGATGACCAAGGCCTCCCTGGCGGCCATGAAGGCCGGCTGCGCCTATCAGCCGCTGGATCCTTCCTACCCGCCGGAGCGCCTGAATTTCATGATTCAGGACGCCAGCGCCAAGCTCCTGATTGCCGACAAGGAGCTCCTGCCGCTCATCCGGGACTATCAGGGTCCGGTTCTCACCACCGAGGAACTGGAAGATGCCCGGTCGCTGCCGGGCATGACGGACATCTCTCCCAAGCCGGAAAGCCTCTTCATCCTGCTCTACACCTCCGGCTCCACCGGCACCCCCAAGGGCGTGATGCTGGAGCACCGCAACCTGGTAAACTTCTGCGCCTGGTATCAGGACTATTACGGCCTCAAGACCGGAGACAAGGTGGCCGCTTTTGCCAGCTACGGCTTCGACGCCAACATGATGGACCAGTACCCCGCCCTCACCTGCGGCGCCTGCGTCTGCATCATCCCGGAGGACGTCCGGCACGACCTGGGCGCCCTGGACCGCTTCCTCACGGAAAACGGGGTTACGCACAGTTTCATGACCACCCAGGTGGGCGTGATGTATGCCCGGAATTACCCCGATAATCCTTCCCTCCAGCATTTGTCTGTGGGCGGCGAGAAACTCATCTCCATGCCGCCGCCTTCCTATGCCTTCTACAACGGATACGGTCCCACGGAATGTACCATCTTCTCCACGGTTTTCCATGTGCTGGAACGGGAGGAAAACATCCCTATCGGCCATCCGCTGAGCAATGTCCTGCTCTATGTGACGGACCCGCAGCTGCGGCGTCTGCCCGTGGGCGCGGCCGGCGAGCTGATCATTGCCGGCGCCGGCGTGGGCCGGGGATACCTGAACCGGCCCGACAAGACGGCCGAATGCTTCATTGACAATCCCTTCTGCCCGGGGATGCGCGCCTACCGCTCCGGCGACATCGTGCGCTACCGGGCCGACGGCAACATCGAATTCGTGGGCCGGAAGGACTCCCAGGTGAAGATCCGGGGCTTCCGGATCGAGCTGAAGGAAGTGGAAGCCGTGCTGCGCGAAATGCCCGGCGTGAAAGACGTGACGGTCCAGGCCTTCGACGCCCCGTCCGGCGGCAAGTACCTGGCCGCCTACGTAGTGATGCAGGAAGGCAAGCTGGACACCAAGGCCGCGGCCGATTACATCCGGGAGCGCAAGCCGCCCTACATGGTACCGGCCGCCTGGATACAGCTGGATGTCATTCCCCTGAATGTGAACCAGAAAGTGGACCGCAAGGCCCTGCCTCCTGCAACGCCCTCGGCCATGGAAGACTATGTGGCCCCGGTGGGAGAGAGTGAAAAGGCGCTTTGCGAGATCTTCGCCCAGATCCTGGGTGTGGAAAAAGTGGGTGCCACCGACTCCTTCTTCGACCTGGGCGGTACCTCCCTCATGGTGACCAACGTGCTGGTGAGCGCCGACAAGAAGGGACTCCACTTTGCCTATTCCGATGTCTTTTCCCATCCTTCGGCCCGTTCCCTCGCCGCCTTCCTGCATGGCGGCCAGACCCCGGCCGACCAGGACATCAACATTACGGAATACGACTATACCGACATTGACAAACTCCTGAAAGGCAATACCTTGGAAGCATTTGCCAGCGGAGAGCGCATGAAACTGGGAACCCATATCCTCCTCACGGGTGCCACGGGCTTCCTGGGGGTTCACGTACTCAAGGAACTGCTGGAGCGCACCGGGGAAGAAACCCAGATCTGGTGCCTGCTGCGCGGCAAGGGCCAGATCACGCCGGAACGCCGCCTGAAGGAGATGATGGTGTACTACTTCGAAAAGGATTATCGCCGGCTCTTCGGGAGCCGTATCCACATCGTGGAAGGCGATATCACCAAGCCGGAAACGCTGGAACCCCTGCAGCAGATCGATACCGTGTTCAACTGCGCGGCCAATGTGAAGCACTTCTCACAGGGTACGGACATTGAGGATATCAATTATGGCGGCGTGAAGAACCTGGTGGCCTTCTGCGAAAAGAACGGCGCCTATCTCGTGCATGTCTCCACCGAAAGCGTGGGCGGTCTCACGCCCGGCAAGGTTCCGGATACGCTCACGGAACAGACCCTGTTCTTCGGGCAGCTCACCGACAACCAGTATGTCCATTCCAAGTTCCTGGCCGAACGGCACATCCTGCAGCAGATGGTGGAAGGAAAACTCCGCGCCAAGATCCTGCGGGCCGGCAACCTGTCGCCCCGTGCCGAAGACGGCGAATTCCAAGTGAACATGAACGCCAACGCCTCCATGGGCCGGCTCAAGGCCCTGAAGCTGCTGGGCGCCTGCCCCTACAGCCTGCTGGAGGGCCAGATGGAGTTTTCCCCCATTGACGAATCGGCCCGGGCCATGGTGCTGCTTGCCCATACGCCCCTGGAGAACTGCGTATTCCACGTTTCCAACAACCATTTCGTGCCCATGGACGACGTCATCACCCGCCTGGACAAGATTGACGGCGTTCCGCTCGATTACCTGGAAAACGAAGACTTCCTCAAGCTCATGAAAGAGGCCCAGGCCAAGCCCGGCATGGCCCGCATCCTGGCACCGCTGGTAGCCTACCAGCAATCGGCCTCCGAGCAGGAAGGTGTGGAAACCCTCCCCTCCACCGTCTTCTCCATGCAGGTCCTCCACCGTCTGGGCTTCCGCTGGAACCCCTCCTCCAGCCAGTATGTTGACCTTATTTTCGAAATGCTCCGCACCTTGCAGTACTTTGAATAAGCGGTATGGCTCGACTTTGCCCGCAGATTATCCAGAATATTCACGGAATTGACTACCTTTGCATCCTATGAGTGAATTCAAGACAAACAAGGCTGTCTTTGTGGGCGTGGTGCTGGAAAAAGGCGGCGAGCGGAAGGTAAAGGAATATCTGGACGAACTGCAGTTCCTGGCCACCACGGCCGGAGCGGTGGGGGACAAGTTCTTCACCCAGCGCATGGACCGGCCCGACAAGGCCACCTACATCGGCCCGGGAAAACTGGAAGAAATCAAGCAGTACTGTCTGGACAATGAGATTGAGTATGTCATCTTCGATGATGAACTCACGGGTATGCAGCAGCGCAATATCGAGAAAGTGATTGCCTGCAGCGACGTCATTGACCGTACCAGCCTCATTCTGGAAATCTTTGCCCAGCGGGCCAAGACTTCCTATGCCAAGATGCAGGTGGAACTGGCCCATTACCAGTACATGCTTCCGCGCCTGGCGGGTATGTGGACCCACCTGGAACGGCAGCGGGGCGGCATGGGAACGCGCGGCGGTATGGGTGAAACCCAGATCGAAATTGACCGCCGAATCGTAAAGCAGCGCATCTCCAAGCTGAAGGAAGACCTCAAGAAGGTGGACAAGCAGATGGCCACCCAGCGCAGTAACCGCGGCTCCCTGGTGCGCCTGGCACTGGTGGGCTATACCAACGTGGGCAAGAGCACGCTCATGAACCTCCTGGCCAAGAGCGACGTCTTTGCCGAAAATAAACTCTTCGCCACGCTGGACACCACGGTGCGGAAGGTGGTCATCGAAAACGTTCCCTTCCTGCTGAGCGACACGGTGGGCTTCATCCGCAAACTCCCCACCCAGCTGGTGGAAGCCTTCAAAAGTACCCTGGACGAGGTGCGCGAGGCCGATGTCCTGGTGCACGTAGTGGATATCTCCCATCCGGACTTCGAGGAACAGATGGCCGTGGTGGAGAAGACCCTGCAGGATATCGGCGCGGGAAACAAACCCGTCTATGTGGTTTTCAACAAGGTGGATGCCTACGAACCCGTTCCCTACGACGAGTTCTCACTGGAACCCAAGCAGCCCATGCACCGGACGCTGGAAGAACTCAAGAACAGCTGGATTGCCCAGGAGAAGACGCCTTGCATCTTCATATCGGCCATCCAGAAAATCGGCATCGAAAAACTGAGGAACGACCTCTATAAAATTGTGGCCGAAATCCACGCCGGACGCTATCCGTTCAACAATTTCCTGTGGTAATGCATCGTTAAAACGATTTTTGTAAAAAATTTTTATCATAATAATTTTTAAAATTCACTACCCGCAAATTTTCTATTTGATAGCCAGTATTTGCTAAATTTTGCTAAAAAATTATTAAAAACATAGAAAATCCTTACTGTATAGCAGTCTAAGGCACTTTTTCGCCGCTTGCATTTTTGAATAAAAATATTCATAATTGCATGCGGCTTTGTTTTTATGAGCCGGAATAAGTAGTGTATCCTGATGCAAACCAACATTTGTATCCATATTTAATTTTTCAGTAATTTCACCTATGAAAAGACTTAAACTATTCATGGTGTGCCTGTTAGCGCTCTTTAGCATGAGTGCTCTGGCGCAAACCCTTACCGTGAAAGGTAAGGTAACGTCAACGGATAGTGAACCGGTCGTGGGTGCCTATGTCCTCGTGAAGGGTACCACAAACGGTCAACTTACCGACGGTGAAGGACAATTTGTCCTCGAGAATGTTCCCGCCAACGGAACCCTGGTCATTGCCTTTATGGGCATGAAGACCCAGGAAGTCCAGGCCGCTTCCAACGTTTCTGTCGTGATGGAAGCCGATGCCGAGTATTTGAACGAAGTGGTGGTGACCGCCATGGGTATTTCCCGCGAAAAGAAAGCCCTGGGTTACGCTGTCACGGAAGTGGGCGGCGACGAGATGGTCAAGGCCCGCGGCGGTTTGAACAACCCCGTGAATGCCCTGCAGGGTAAGATTGCCGGATTGCAGATTACTTCCAGTTCCGGTTCCATGGGCGGTTCTTCCAAGATCCTCCTCCGGGGTGTGAGTTCCCTGTCCGGTAACAACCAGCCGCTGTTTGTGATTGACGGTGTACCCATCGAGGGTAAGGATTTCAATACCACGGAAGCGGCCCGCGGCGGCGGTGGATTCGACTACGGTAACCTGGTGAACGATATCAGCCCGGACGACATTGCCAGCATCTCCGTCCTGAAGGGTGCCAGTGCATCGGCCCTGTATGGTTCCCGCGCCAACAACGGTGTGGTGATGATTACCACCAAGAAGGGGAACGCCGGCGGCAAGGAAGGCTATGGCATTTCCTTCTCCTCCACCGTGGGCATCGAACGTGTGAACAAACTTCCCAAGTTGCAGAAACTGTATGGCGGCGGCGACGGTGACGAGTTTACTCCGGTAAATATCAACGGCAAGGAGTACCTGTATCCGGACTACGCCACCGACGAGAGTTGGGGTCCCAAGTATGACGGCCAGCAGGTACTCACCTGGTACGACCTGGCCAAGTGGGAAGCCGGCGGCATGGTGGGAAATCCCACCACCAGCGAGTGGAAGGCGGCCGATAATGATATCGACACCTTCTTCGAGACCGGCGTTTCGGTGGTTACCAACGTAGCCATCTCCCAGTCATCGGCCCGCAGCGCCACCCGTATTTCCTATACCAACAGCGAACTCAAGGGTTATCTGCCCAACAGCAAGCAGGAAAAGAACATCCTGAACGTGAGCGCCCAGGCATTCAGCCCCGACCGCAAACTGGAAGTGAGCGCCAATGTTAACTACCTGAACCAGAGCACCCTGGGCCGTTCTGAGATTGGTTACGGCGACAACAATGTGCTGGTGAAGTTTGTCCAGTGGGGTCACCGCGAACTGGATATGAAACAGGCCAAGGACATGTACATGTTCCCCGACGGTACCCAGGCTTCCTGGAACCGTTCCGACTACGACGATCCTACCCCCGCTTATTCCAACAACCCCTACTGGAGCCGTTATATGTGCTACCAGAACGATACCCGTAACCGTATCTACGGTAACTTGGGTGCGTCCTACCAGATTCTGCCCCAACTCAAGTTTCAGTACAAGGCCAACCTGGACTTCTTTGTGGACAAGCAGTACGAGCGCAATGCCGTAGGCTCCCAGGAACAGGCCAAATACACGGAGATATCCCGTCAGCAGTATGAACTGAACCATGAGTTCCTGCTCACCTACAAGGACAACTTCGGCGAATTCTCCGTGAACGGTCTCCTGGGTGCCAACCTCATGCGCAACCATTTCGAGTATATCTACGGCGAATCTGTCAACGGTCTGGCCGTTCCCGGCTTCTACAACCTGACCAACTCCGTTGCTCAGCCTGATGCCAGCAACTATCAGCGCAACAAGGCCATCAACTCCGTATTCGGCAATGCCGGCATGGGTTGGAAGAACATGCTTTTCCTGGAAGGTAGCGTGCGTATGGACCAGTCCTCCACCCTTCCCAAAGGCAGCAACACCTACTTCTATCCTTCGGTTACCGGCAGTTTCATCTTCTCCGAACTCTTCCCCCAGAGCGTGAAGGATGTCCTCGAATTCGGTAAGGTGCGCGCCGGTTATGCCCAAGTAGGTAACGACACCGATCCCTATCAGATTCTCGCTACCTATCAGCACTACACCCGTAACGATCCCACCGCCCCCGGTTACCGTCTCCCCTCTAATCTTGTGAACGAGAACCTGAAACCGGAACAGACATCTTCCTTCGAGGTAGGTTTGGAAATGGAATTCTTCCATGGCCGCCTGGGCTTCGACGCCTCCTACTACAACAGTATCACCAAGGACCAGATTATGCCGCTTTCCCTCTCGGGTACCACCGGCTACACTTCCAAGGTGGTGAACTCCGGTAAGATTCAGAACACCGGTGTGGAACTTGCCATCCATGGCACCCCCGTCGAGACCAAGAACTTCTCCTGGACCAGTTCACTCACCCTGGCTTCCAACCAGAATAAGGTGCTGGAACTGCTGGAGGGCGTAGAATACTACAAACTCACCAGCGCTCCCTTCATGGCCGAAATCGGTGCCATGATTGGTGAGCCTTACGGCGTCATCATGGGTACAGACTATCTGTACGATGCCAACGGCAACAAGATGGTCGATCCGGACAGCGGCCTGTACCTGGCCACCGACGGCAATGTGAACCTGGGCAGTGTCTATCCCGACTTTACTGGCGGCTGGACCAACAGCTTCCGTTTCGGCAACTTCGACGCCAGTATCCACTTCGACTTCTCCAAGGGCGGCAAATACTTCTCCACTTCCTACCTCTGGGGTATGTACTCTGGTATGCTGGAGGAAACCGCTGCTAATAACATCCGCGAGGATGGCATCCTGTGCGAAGGCGTGATTGACGACAAGGGCACCCCGAACACCACGGTGGCCGATGCCTACGATTACTGCGCCAACTACTATGACGGTCCCGCTGCACAGAGCGTGCTCAAGTCCGACTACATCAAACTGCGCGAAGTCTCCCTGGGCTATACCTTCCCCATGTCCGAAAAGAGCTTCGTAAAGGCGCTGCGCCTGTCGGCCTACGGCCGTAACCTGGGCGTCTGGGGCCCGGATGTAAAACACTTCGATCCGGAAGTGGCCGTGACCAGCTCTGGCAACATCCAGGGTATTGAAGGCGGTCTGGTGGCCGGTGTAGCCAACTTCGGTTTTACTGTTAATGTCAATTTCTAATGGAGGACCCGAATTATGAAAAAAGTATTTAAATATATCATTGTCAGTGTCCTTTGCTTCGCTGGGCTGAATGCCTGCATCAAAGAAGACATGAACGTGGATCCGAACAACCCCAAGGACATTCCTTCCAACAGTCTCATGTCCGGAGCCGAAAAGTTTATTATGGACAATATCTACGACAACTGGTTCAGCGGCCGTCAGTGCCTGGTTTATGCCCAGTACTGGGCCCAGCGCAACTATACGGAAGAAGACCGCTACCAGATTCGTGAGAGCGTGAACAACAACTACTTCAACTACCTGTATCAAGGCGTAGCCAATCTGATCAAGGTGGAAAAACTGAACAAAGATCCCGAGTTCGCTCCTGGCAATGCCGTTTACGGGGCCAATTGCAATCAGATTGCCGCCGCCAAAATCCTCAAGATCTGGCTCATGGATGTGATTACAAATACTTGGGGCAGCGTTCCTTACAGCGATATAGCCAAACTGGAATCGGACAACATCTATTACTGCAAGTACGATGACCAGAAGAGCCTGTATGCCGCGCTGATGGCCGAACTGAACGAGGCCATCGAAATGATCGACGTGAACGAACCCGCCTTCACCGCTGGTGACATCATCTATGAAGGTGACGCCGAGAAGTGGAAAAAATTCGGTAACTCCCTCAAGTGCCGCATGGCCGTGCACGTGTCCAAGGTGGATCCCAACTGGAAGACCTACATTGCCGAGGCCGTGGAAAGCGGCGTTTTCGAGTCCAACGACGATTCGGCCGGCTATAAGTATTATGGTGTGGGAACAGACTACTGCATTTTCTATGAGGGCTTCTATGTAGATGGTCGTAACGACTTCTCTATTGCCAAACCCTTCTACCAGATTCTTGCGGGCGAGGCCGATGAAGCCAACGCCAAGACGCACCCCTGGGTTGGAACCAAGGATCCCCGTTTGCAGTTTTTTGCCAAGGGGGCCGGTGGCAACAAGCGCGGAATGCCTTATGGTGTGCCTTCCAACAAAACCAGAAGCCTCAGATCTGCAGCGCCCAACTGGTATTCCCTGCAGCCTGGTCACCTGAAGACCGACTTCAAAGTTCCTATGCTCACCTACGCCGAGGTCCAGTTCATTCTCTCGGAATACAACAACTTCTCCGACGCCGAATTCAAGGCTGGTATCGAGGCTTCTGTTAAATACTGGGCCAACATCTACGGCGGATTCGTGGAGACGGACGAACTCAACAACTATATTGCTGCCGTGGGTGCCGCTACCCCCGAAAAAGTGGCTGTACAGAAGTACATCGACCTGTGGATGAACGGCACCGAGGCATGGACCGAGATTCGCCGTACCGGTTATCCGGAGCAGCTTGTCCGTCCCGGCGAGAAGACCGGTGGCGACGTGCTGGATTCGTCAGGTGAAATTACCTCATCCGTATATGTAGACTTCGAACCGCTCGAGGAGGTGAAAGGCGACATCATCGCCCGCGTGAAGTATCCTACCAACGAAAGCACGCTGAACGGTGAAAACTGGAAGGCTGCCGTGGCCAAACTCAAGGACGGAACCAACAATTACTACAGTAAGATGTTCTGGGATGTCCGTACGTCCACGTATGACCATCCGGCCAATAAATAAACAACACACACAACAAAAAATCCGCGGCTTTCCAGTCGCGGATTTTTTTATTCAATAGCGGGAAAACTACTCGCTGAAACGGGCTTTCAGGTACTCGCGGTTCAGGCGGGCGATGTGGTCGATGGTCACATGCTTGGGGCACTCCATCTCGCAGGCGCGGGTATTGGTGCAGTTACCAAAGCCCAGTTCGTCCATCTTGGCCACCATGGCGCGGGCGCGGCGGGCGGCTTCGGGCTTACCCTGAGGCAGCAGGGCCAGGGAACTCACGCGGGCCGCCACGAAGAGCATGGCCGATCCGTTCTTACAGGTAGCTACGCAGGCTCCGCAACCGATACAGGCGGCGGCATCCATGGACAGTTCGGCCGTATCGTGCGGGATGAGCAGGGTATTGCCATCCTGGGCGCTGCCGGTGCGGACGGTAACGAAACCGCCGGCCTGCATAATCTTGTCAAAGGCCTGACGATCCACCACCAGGTCCTTGATGACCGGGAATGCACCGCTGCGCCAGGGCTCTACCGTAATGGTGGCGCCGGGTTTGAAATGACGCATGAACAGCTGGCAGGTGGTTACCTGGTCGTCCGGACCGTGGGCACGGCCGTCCACATACAGGGAACAGGCACCACAAATACCTTCGCGGCAGTCATGATCGAAAGCAATGGGCTCAATGCCCTTGCGGATGAGCTGGTCGTTCAGGATGTCCAGCATTTCGAGGAACGAGGCATCTTCCTCCACATCCGTAACGTGGTAGGTCTCGAAATGGCCTTTTGCCTTGGCGTTTTTCTGACGCCATACTTTCACATTATATTCCATAATCGGGATTAGTCTTTATAGTTACGGGTGGCAATCTTGATATTCTCGTATTTGAGTTCTTCCTTGTGGAGTTCCGGCTCCTTGCCTTCTCCCTTGTACTCCCAGGCGGCTACATACATGAAGTTTTCGTCATCACGCTTGGTTTCGCCGTCTTCCGTCTGCATTTCCTCGCGGAAGTGACCACCGCAGGACTCGCGACGGTTCAGGGCATCGCGGGCCATGAGTTCGCCGATATCGAAGAAGTCCACCAGACGCAGGGCTTTCTCCAGTTCCTGGTTGAATTCATCGTTGGTTCCCGGCACACGCACGGTCTTCCAGAATTCTTCACGGAGCTTGCAGATTTCTTCAATACCCTTCTTCAGGCCGGCTTCGTTACGGGCCATACCCACATATTCCCACATGATGTGACCCAGCTTCTTGTGGATGCTGTCCACCGTTTCCGTACCCTTCACGGCAAACAGTTTGGCGATACGATCCTTCACGGCCTTTTCGGCGGCGGTGAATTCAGGTGCGCTGGTGTCCGTCTTGGGCTCGGAGAACTTGTGGGAAAGGTAATCGCCGATGGTGTAAGGCAGCACGAAGTAACCGTCGGCCAGACCCTGCATCAGAGCGCTGGCACCCAGGCGGTTGCCGCCGTGGTCGGAGAAGTTGGCTTCGCCGATGGCATACAGGCCGGGAATGGTGGTCTGCAGGTCGTAGTCAACCCAGAGACCGCCCATGGTGTAGTGGATGGCGGGATAGATCATCATCGGCTCCTCCCAAGGAGAAGAAGAGGTGATCTTCTCGTACATGTCGAAGAGGTTGCCGTAACGCTCCTGCACGCGCTGGTGACCCAGGCGCTTGATGGCGTCGGAGAAGTCCAGGAAAACGGCCAGACCGGTCTCGTTCACACCAAAACCGGCGTCGCAACGCTCCTTGGCGGCGCGGGAAGCCACGTCACGGGGAACCAGGTTGCCGAAGGCCGGATAACGGCGCTCCAGATAGTAGTCACGATCCTGTTCGGGAATCTGGGAAGCCTTGATTTCGTGCTTGCGCAGTTTGAGCACATCCTCCATCTTCTTGGGCACCCAGATACGGCCATCATTACGCAGCGACTCGGACATGAGGGTCAGTTTGCACTGCTGGTCGCCGTGCACCGGAATACAGGTGGGGTGAATCTGGGCAAAGCAAGGGTTGGCAAAGAAAGCGCCCTTACGGTAGGCCTGCATGGCGGCCGATCCGTTGGAGTTCATGGCGTTGGTGGAAAGGAAATAGGTATTTCCGTAACCGCCGGTGGCCAGCACCACGGCATGGGCGCCGAAGCGCTCGATCTCGCCGGTGACCAGGTTGCGGGCAATGATACCCTTGGCCTCACCGTTGATAATGACCAGATCCAGCATCTCGTGACGCGGGTAGCTCTTCACGGTGCCGGCGGCGATTTCCTTGTTCAGGGAAGCGTAGGCACCCAGCAGGAGCTGCTGACCGGTTTGTCCGCGGGCATAGAAGGTACGGCTCACCTGCACGCCACCGAAGGAACGGTTGGCCAGGTATCCGCCATATTCGCGGGCGAAAGGAACACCCTGGGCTACGCACTGGTCAATGATGGAGGCGCTCACCTCGGCCAGACGATAGACGTTGGCTTCCCGGGAACGGTAGTCGCCACCCTTGATGGTGTCGTAGAACAGCCGGTACACGGAGTCATTGTCATTCTGGTAGTTCTTGGCAGCATTGATACCACCCTGGGCCGCAATGGAGTGTGCCCGGCGGGGGGAGTCGCTGATGCAGAAAATCTTGACGTTGTAGCCCATCTCACCCAGAGACGCAGCTGCACTGGCACCGCCAAGACCGGTACCTACCACAATCACTTCCAGTTTCCGCTTGTTGTTGGGAGAAACAATCCGGATTTCGGCCTTGCGCTTGGACCATTTGTCCTTGAGCGGTCCTTCCGGAATCTTGGAAATCAATTTAGGATCTGCCATATAAATTAAAAATTGGAATTTCTATCCGACAAAATTAAGCATTTTTCGGGAATAAATTGTGACTTTTTAGAACAAACTGTTATCTGCTTCCATTCCCAGATGCTTATAGGCCAGTTCCGTGACCATACGGCCGCGCGGCGTGCGCACCATGAACCCCTCCTTGATGAGGAACGGCTCATAGACTTCTTCCAGGGTCCCGGCATCTTCACTGATGGAAGTGGCCAGGGTGCTCACCCCCACCGGACCGCCCTTGAAATTGGTAATGAGCGTGCGCAGGATCTTGTTGTCAATGGAATCCAGTCCCCGCTTGTCTATCCGGAGCTTATCCAGGGCATAACGGGCAATCTCCAGGTCGATGCGTCCGTTCCCCAGCACCTGGGCGAAATCCCGCACCCGCCGCAGCAGCGCGTTGGCGATACGGGCCGTTCCCCGGCTTCTGAGGGCGATTTCCCGGGCCGCATCCGGATCAATCTCGAGCGCCAGGATGCGGGCGCTTCGCTCCACGATTCTCTGCAAATCACCTACATCATAATATTCCAGCGCACAGGTAATGCCGAAGCGGGCCCTGAGGGGCGCCGTGAGCAGGCCGCTGCGGGTGGTGGCACCCACCAGCGTGAAGGGATTCAGGGAAATCCGCACGCTGCGCGCACCCGGCCCCTTGTCAATCATGATATCGATCACATAATCCTCCATGGCCGAATACAGATACTCTTCCACCTCGGCCGATAGCCGGTGGATTTCGTCGATAAACAGGACATCCCCCGTCTCCAGCGAAGTGAGCAGACCGGCCAGGTCGCCGGGTTTATCCAGAACAGGCCCCGAAGTCACCTTCATATTCACCCCCATCTCATGGGCAATGATATGCGCCAGGGTGGTCTTGCCCAGGCCGGGAGGGCCATGGAACAGCACATGGTCCAGGGCTTCCCCGCGCATTTTGGCCGCCTGGATATAGATGTGCAGATTGGAAACAATCTCCCGCTGTCCGGTGAAATCATCCAGCTCCTGCGGACGGATAATTCCGTCAAATTCATTATCTTTGCGGTCAATTGCGCTATGCGGATCGAATTCGGTCATGACAGTTAGGGTTCAATTCAGTTACAAATATAGTTTTTATTTTAAGAAATATTGTTTTTAATACGGTTGTGAATATGTTGATATTATTCATTAACCAATTAAATATAAATATTTTACATACATTATTTAATGTTGAAAACATGTTTTTGTCCTGTGTATAGTCTGTGAAAAAGTAAACCGTGGTTTTCCGCCTTATTTATTCACTGGGTTATCAACAGGGTTATGAACAGCTTTTCAACAGGATAAAAGAAGGGAATGTTTATAAGTTCTCAAGCTGCATCGCTCCTGCAGAATCATCTTCAAAACCGGGAAGAGACGTTCTGCAGCGGGCTTTTCCTGTCTGCCCGCTGGGTGGTCCTCTCCCAGGTGGTCCGGAAAGGAACCCACCTTATCATCCTTCCCACCAAGGAAGCGGCCGAGTATTGTTCGGCCGATTTGTATAACCTCGTGGAAGGAGACTGCGTCTTTTTCCTGCCGGAGTCGGGAAAAGGCGTGGAAAGGAGCAATTACAAGTCTTCCCTGGGCGTACAGCGTACGGCGGCCGTGGGCAAAATCCTTCAGCAGCGGGACCATACGTTATTTATTGTCACTTATCCCGAGGCCCTGGAAGAAAAGCTGCCTTCCGAGCGTAAACTGACAGAGGCTTTGTTCACCATCCGCGCAGGAGAGCGGCTTCCCTATGAGGAAATCCGCCAGCGCCTGGTGGCCGAAGGATTTGAAAAGGTGGATTTCGTATCGGCCCCCGGACAATATGCCGTCAGGGGAGCGGTGATTGACATCTTTTCCTATTCGCTGGATAAACCCTACCGCATTACCTACTTTGGCAACGAAGTGGATAAGATCCATACCTTCGACTGCAACACCCAGCTTTCCCTGGAGAAAATGGAATCGGCCGATATCTATCCCGATATCGCCGCCCGGGAAGAAACGGAGGAAGGGGTGGGCGTACTCAGCCTGCTGCCGGAGGACAGCGTAGCCTGGCTGGATTCTTCGGACATGTACCGGGACCGCCCGTTTTTCCCGGATTTGGACCGGTTCAAACGGGTATATCTGGACATTCCGCTGCAGAGGGAAGAGGTGGATGCAGTCAAATTCAACATCTCGCCGCAGCCGGTTTTCAACAAGAATTTTGAACTGCTCATATCCGATATCCGTTCCCGGCTGGAAGAAGGATACAAGGTACAAATATTGGGAGAGAAGGAAAGCCAGCTGGAAAGGCTGCGCAGCGTGATGCTGCAGGACGAACATGCGCTGCTTCCCGAATTTGTCAAAAGTACCAATCTGCATGCGGGCTTCATCGATCACGACGACCGCGTGTGCTGCTATACGGACCATGAGATATTCGACCGTTTCCACCGGGTACGGCTGCGCCGGACGGTGGATAAGTCCGAGCAACTCACCCTCAACGACCTGAACGCGTTCAACCTGGGAGACTATGTGGTCCATATCGACCATGGCGTGGGGGTATTTGGCGGTCTGGTCAAGATGAAAGACGATTACGGACGCGTCCACGAGGTGGTGAAACTCATGTACAGCGGGGGAGACGTGGTGTTCGTATCGGTCCATTCCCTGCACAAGATTTCCCGTTTCCGTTCCCGTGAGGGCGAGCCGCCGCGCATCAACAAACTGGGTTCCAAGACTTGGACCACCCTGAAATCGGCCGCCAAGTCCCGGGTCAAGGACATTGCCAAGGAACTGATCCAGCTGTATGCCAAGCGGCGCTCTTCCAAGGGATTTGCCTATTCTCCGGATACCTATCTGCAGCAGGAACTCGAATCTTCATTCATGTACGAGGATACGCCCGATCAGGAAAGGGCCACCAAAGCGGTGAAGGAGGATATGGAGGATACGTGCCCCATGGACCGTCTCATCTGCGGCGACGTGGGCTTCGGCAAAACGGAAATCGCCATCCGGGCGGCTTTCAAGGCCGTTTCCGATTCCAAGCAGGTAGCGGTACTGGTGCCTACCACCATCCTTTGCCTGCAGCACTACGAGACGTTCCGCGCCCGGTTGCAGAACCTCCCCTGTACGGTGGAATTCGTGAGCCGGCTCAAGACGGCCAAGCAAATCACCGACATCAAGAAACGGCTGAAAGAGGGGAGTATCGACATCCTTATAGGCACGCACAAAGTATTGGGCGCCGGATTTGAATTCAAGGACCTGGGCCTGTTGGTGATTGACGAGGAGCAGAAATTCGGTGTATCTGCCAAGGAAAAACTGCGTTATTTGAAGGAATCGGTGGATACCCTTACCCTCACGGCCACACCCATTCCCCGTACCCTGCAGTTTTCGCTGCTGGGCGCCCGTGACCTGTCCATTATCCAGACTCCCCCGCCCAACCGCATTCCCATCCAGACGGAAATCATCCTCTTCAACGAGGAGGAAATCAAGAGTATCATCAATTACGAACTCAACCGCGGCGGGCAGATTTTCTTCCTGCACAACAAAGTGGAGGAGTTGCCGGCCATCCACGACATCCTGCACCGGCTCATTCCGGACATGCGCATCTGCATCGTGCACGGCCAGATGGAGTCCAAGGAACTGGAAGACAAGATGCTGTCTTTCATGCGGGGAGACTTTGACCTGCTGCTCTGCACCACCATCATCGAGAACGGCCTGGATATTCCCAATGCCAATACCATCCTGGTGAACCAGGCGCAGAATATCGGCCTGAGCGACCTGCACCAGCTTCGCGGCCGGGTGGGACGGTCCAACAAGAAGGCTTTCTGCTACCTGATTGTCCCGCCGCTGGTGAGCATGACCGAGGATGCGCGCCGGCGGCTTCGGGCCATCGAGGAATTCTCCGACCTGGGCAGCGGATTCAACATTGCCATGCAGGATCTGGATATCCGCGGCGCCGGCAACCTCCTGGGGGCCGAGCAAAGCGGCTTTATCACGGATATGGGCTACGAAACCTATCAGAAGATCCTCTCGGAAGCCATGGAAGAACTGGGCGTGGAAACGGGTATGACCGCCCGCCGCAGCCAGGAGCGTTTTGTGGACGACTGTACCATCGAAACCGACCAGCCCGCCCATATTCCCGATGACTATATCGATATCGTGGCCGAAAAGATCCGCATCTACAAGCAGCTGGATGCCCTCACGGACGAACGTGAGATTGACAGGCTGGCCCGGCAGATGGCCGACCGCTTCGGTCCCCTGCCGCAGGAGGTGGAGAATCTGCTGTATGTGGTGAAAATCCGCAACCTGGGCATGACCACCGGCTTTGAGAAAATCATCATCAAGAACGGCATGCAGATCATGTTTTTCGTGAACAATCCCCTCTCGCCGTATTACAAGTCCAAGATGTTCGAACAGGTGTTGGGCCGGGTCAATGAGAATCCCACGCTGTACAAGTTCAACCAGGACGGTGGACGGCTCAGGACCGTTTCCAGAGGGGTTGCTTCCCTGCAATCGGCCTTGCAGATTTTGAAAAAACTGCAATAATGATTACTTTTGCGGGTTATGGCAAATCTGTTGGTGGAAATAGGAAATACGGCCCTCAAAGCCGCCTGGTCGGATGGCATGACCCTGGGGAAATGCTTCCGTTACCAGGGGGAAAAGGTGCTGGACTTTATCCTGTCCCTTACCCGTCGTGAAAAACCGGCCGTGCTGGTGGTGGCTTCCGTTTCCGTTTTCCCGGAAGAAGACTGCGCCCGGCTGCAGCCGGAATGCGGGCAGCTGCTGGTCCTGGATCCGGCCCACCAGGAAAAACTCCTTTCCTATGGCCTGCCCGCCCATCTTTCGTTCGACAGGGCGGCTTCCATCCTGGCGGCCCGCTACCTGTTCAAGGGAAAAGGCTGCACCATTGTGGATTTCGGCACCACCCTTACCATTGATTTTACCGGAGAGGACGGCCTGTACAGGGGAGGAAACATCTCCCTGGGTTGCCGGACACGTTTCAAGGCGCTGAGCCGGTATTCCCGCAGCTTGCCGCTGGTGGAAACCCCGGCCGATCCCGCCCTGGTGGGGCTTTCCGAAAGGGCCTCCATCGAGAGCGGCGTGGTATCAGGCATTATATTTGAAATGGAGGGCTACCTGAATCTTCATCCGGAGAATATGGTGATATTCACGGGCGGAGACGCGAATTATTTTGCAAAAAGGATGAAAAGTTCCATCTTTGTAATTTGTAACCTCGTTTTGATGGGGTTGGCACTAATGGCAGACGAGTATGTCCGGAAAGTGGAAAAATAGACTGGCAGTCCTTCTGGCTGCTTTTTCGTTCGTTTGGACAGCCGCTGCCCAGACCGACGGAACCTATAGCGGTTTTTCCCCGTATTCGGTCTATGGCGTGGGCCAGTTGCACCAGGGTGGTACGGCCTGGAACCGGGGGATGGGCGGCATCGGCATTGCTTCCCGCAACAACCGTTTCGTGAACATCATGAATCCGGCCGCCGTCACAGCCCGCGACTCCCTTTCCTTCATGTCGGATTTCGGCCTTTCCGGCCGCTTCTCCTATTTCTCGGAAAGCGGAAAGAAGAACGTGAACACCCTCTTCAACATTGACGATTTTGTCATTTCCTTCCCGCTTTGGCACAACACGGCCTTTATGGTGGGTGTTTCTCCCTACAGCGATGTAGGGTACAACATTTCTTATAAGGATATGGATGTCTGGACGGGGCAGCGTACCTTCACCACGGCCGGAAACGGCGGTCTGTACCAGGCGTTTGCCGCCGGCGGCATCACGCTGTGGAACCGCCTGTCGCTGGGCGCCCAGTTCAATTACGTGTTCGGCAACATCAACAAGGCGGCCTCCAGCTCCTATTCCGACGAGACCTACCGGGTGCACGCCACGGGAGACTCCCTCCGGGTGCACAACTTTTCGGGTACCTTCGGCCTGCAGTATGAGCAGCCGCTGGCCGCCGGAAACTCCCTGGTGTTCGGTGCTACCTACCGCCTGTCCACCAGCCTGGAAGGCGAGCACATCCATTATCGTTCCCTGGGCAGTTACGACCGCTCCAGGGAGGTGAAAACCGTGAGCGGCCTCAGCCTGGGCGATGAACTGGGCGTGGGCCTGGCTTTCCGCAGTTCGGACCGCTGGATGGTGGAAGTGAACTACCTGCGTACAGACTGGTCCCAGTCGGGTTTTGAGTCCTTCAGCGGCTTCTCCAATGTGGGAGACGTGCGTTTCGCCTCTTCGGTGGGACAGTCTTTCCGCGCCGGTTTCGAATTCACGCCCAACCGCAACGACATCCGTTATTACATGCGTCGCTGCACCTACCGGGGCGGTCTCTATTACGAGCAGTCCCATTATACGGTGGATGGCGCGCATGTGAATGCCGTGGGTCTCACCCTGGGCATGACCCTGCCGGTTTTCCGCTGGTACAACGGGGTAACCGTGGGCGTGGATCTGGGTCGGAAAGGTCTGTCCGGCAGTCAGGTGAAAGAGACGTATGCCGGTTTCAACATCGGCTTCAACGTATTTGACATCTGGTTCCGGAAGCCTCGCTATGAGTAGTTTAGCACGATACTTGTTTTGACAAATTTTAAAAAGTTAAAGATATGAAAAAGTTCACCATCATTTTGCTTGCCGTCGTGGCCGTATTCATCGGCCAGAAAGTGTCTGCCCAAGGCAAATTCGGCGCCGACAGTGCAGAGTGCATCAAGTATCTCTCCTACTATCAGGAGTATTGGAAGCAGAAAAACTATGAATCGGCCCTCCCCAACTGGAGAAAGGCCTATGCCATCTGCCCGGCTACCGCTTCGCAGAATATGTTCGTCCACGGCACCCAGCTCATGACCCGTCAGTACAACAAGACCAAGGATCTGACCCAGCGTGCCGCTATCGTGGATACCATCCTCATGCTCCAGGACCAGCGCATGGCCGCGTACCCCAAAAAGCGCGTGGATGTTCTCAACAACAAGGGCCAGTACATGATCAACTACCGGGGATCCGACGCCGAGTACATCTATAAGAATCTCTCGGAAATTGTCTCCGAACTGGGTTCCAAGGCCACCGGTAACCTGCTGGTGAACCTGCTCCAGTCTTCCATCACCCTTTACCGTGAGAATAAAGTGTCGGCCGATGACGTCCTCAACCTGTACGAGACCGTCACCGCCTGCCTGGACGGAGCCGAGGTGAAGAACGATGCCGAAAGCGAGGAAAACGCCAAGGCAAAGGCCACCATCGAGTCTATCTTCGCCGACAGCCGCGTGGCTTCCTGCGACAACCTCATCGCGATCTTCGCGCCCCGTTTCGAGGCCGATCCCGAGAACCTCGCCCTGGTGTCCAAGATTGTCAAACTCATGAACAATGCCGATGACTGCGCCGGAAACGACCTCTACCTCCGTGCCGTCACCTCCATGTACAAACTGGATCCTTCCTACCGCAGCGCCTTCGCCCTGTACCGCCTCAATGCCGCCCGCGGCAATGTGGCCGACGCCGGCCGCTACCTGGAAGAGGCCATCGCCTCGCCCGAGTCCGACGATGCCGCCGATGCCCAGTACTACTATGAACTGTCCCTGTTCTCCTATAAGAACGGCATGCGCGGAAAGGCATATGACGCTGCCCGCAAGGCCGTGGACCTGGACTTCGGCTATGCCGGTAAGGCCTACATGATCCTGGGCAACCTCTGGGCTTCGGCCACCTGCTCGGGCGATGTGGAGAAATATGCCCGCTACTGGGCCGCTACCGATTATTATCAGAAAGCCCGCAATGCCGACGCTTCCCTTGCCGATGACGCCGCTTCTTCCATTGCCAGCGTAGCCCGCTACTATCCGGAAGCCAGCGAAATCTTCATGTGGGATCTGGGTGCCGGACAGGGCTATACGGTTTCCTGCGGCGGCATGACTGCCAGCACCACCGTCCGCGTCAGTTCCCGCTAGTGGGTACCAAAGACATATTCAAGACGACGGCAACCGCTCTGGCGGTTGCTTTCGTCGTATTTTCGTGCAAATCCAACCTTTCCGAGGCAGAGAAACTGGATTTGAAGGTGACGCCCATCCAGACGGTGGACGGGATGTTTTTCGTACAGTCGGAAAACAGCCGGCTCAAATTGCGCATGGAGGCCCCCCGGATGGAGGTGTATGAGCATGATACGCTTTCCTATGACCTCTTTCCCCAGGGCATCCGCATGTACGGCTACGGGGAAAACGGCCTGCTGGAAACTACCATTACGGCCCGGGAAGCCCGTCACGACAAGTACAAAGACAAGAAACAGGAAAAATGGTCGGCCTTCGGGAATGTGGTGATCAAGAACATCGTGAAGCAGGAAACCATGGAGACCGACACCATTTACTGGGATAATGTAGCCCGGGAAATCTGGACGGACTGCTACATCAAAATGTATTCTCCGTCGGGTTCCATGCAGGGTTACGGCATGCGCTCGGACGAGATGGCCCGCAATGCCATCCTGATGCGGCCCTTCGACAATGTTTTCTTTGTGGGCGAGGCTGACAGCACGCAAGTGGTGATCGATTCGGTCAATTTTATAGGGCCTTTCTTAAAAAAATAGTGGTAAATTGGAAGAAAAACACTAACTTTGCAGCCCTTATGCAAAAAAAGTAGGTAAAAGATTAAAAAATAGATACAAAATGGCAGCTCTTGAAACCATCAGGACAAAGTTCGGCATTGGTGCTTCCCTCATCATTGCCTTCGGTTTGTTACTCTTCCTTGTGAATCCGTCCGACATCATCCAGACCATCCAGTCTGCTTCTTCCAAGTACGATGTCGGCAAAATCAACGGCAAGTCCGTTTCCTATCAGGATTTCGACCAGGAAGTGAAACGTTTGTCCGACGTTCGTGAAATGATTACCGGCACCAGCGCCTCCAACGAGCAGACCCAGCGTCAGAACCGTGAGATAGCCTGGCAGAACCTGGTGCAGGATTACCTGGTGATTCCCACCATCAAAAAGGCCGGCATCAATGTGGGCCAGCAGGAAGAGGTGGATATGTTCGTGGGCGAGAATGTCTCCCCCGTCATTTCCTCCCTGCGTTTCTTCCGCGACGAGAACGGCGTTTTCTCGGCCGATCTGGTGCGCAACTTCCTGGAGCAGATGAGCCAGGATGAGTCCGGCCGCTATGTGGAACTCCGCAACTACCTGCAGAACACCGTCCGCAGCTCCCGTTACATGGAGAAGTACGGTACCCTGCTTTCGGCCGCTTCCTATGTGAACTCCCTCCAGACCAAGAAGGCCATGGAAGAGAACAACACCACGGCTTCCGTGAACATGGTGATGAGCCCTAACCGCTACTATCCCATCGACTCCGCCATCGTCGTGAGCAGCGCCGAGATCAAGAAGTTCTACAACGACCATAAGGACCTGTACAAGCAGAACGCCAGCCGCGACATCGAATACGCCGTGTTCGAGGTGGTTCCTTCTGCCGCCGACGTGGCTGCCCAGAATCAGGAATTCGTAACCCGTTACGACGAATTCGCCGCAACGGAATCCATGCGCTCCTTCCTGCAGCAGAACTCCGACCGTCAGTGGAGCGACAATTGGGTGAAGAGCGGCGAGCTCGCCACGGTGAACCGTGACATCGACGCTTTCGTATCGGCCAACAAGGCCGGCACCTCCCCGGTGATCGCCGCCGGCAATACCTTCTTTGCCGCCCGCATCATGGAATCGGCCATGATTCCGGATTCCGTGTACGTGCGCCACATCCTCCTGCAGGGTGACAACGCCCGCAAAGTGGCCGACAGCCTGGTCACCGTGCTGGGCAAGCGCGGCAACTTCGCCGCCCTGGCCGCCCAGTATTCCCTGGACCAGCAGGATGCCATGGACGGTGAGTTGGGCAACCTGGGTTGGATGACCCAGACCGCCATCATCCCCGGCTTCGAGTCCGTAATCACCGCCGCCGTGGGCAAGCCTTTCGTGCTCAATACCATGTACGGCACCCATGTGGTGGAAGTGACCAAGACCACCAAGCCCGTCGAGAAGAAGAAAGTGGCCATCTACGAGAAAGCCACCATCCCCAGCAAGGAGACCTACTCCGCCACCTACAACAAGGCCAACCAGCTGGCCGTGCGTGCCGCCGGCAAACTGGATAACTACAAGAAGGTGTGCGACACCACCGGCATCTATTCCCGCGCCCTCACCATCAATGAAGGTACGGACACCTATGGCGCCATCAGCCACGCCAAGGAAGTGACCCGCTGGGCCTTCGACAACAAGCCCGGCAAGGCTTCCGGCATCATCACCGTGGACAACAACTACTTCTTCGTGGTGGCTGTCAAGGGCGCCCACAAGGAGGGTTATGCCAGCGTGAACGAGGTGGCCGAGGGCATCCGTTCCCAGCTCTATCGCGAGAAATTCGCCAAGGCCCGCAAGGCCGATGTGGCTGCCCAGATCGAGGGTCTCACCTCCCTGGATGCCATTGCCGAAAAGCTGGGTGCCTCGGTGAGTTCGCTCACCGACGTGACCTTCTCCACCAATTCTGCTCCTGCTACCGAGCCCGCTTTCGTGGGTGCCGTGGCCGCTGCCAAGGAAGGGGAGATTGTCGGCCCGGTTGCCGGTACCATGGGTACCTACGTGCTGCAGGTCACCGGTCGCGAGACCGGCGCCTACTACACCGAGGATGATGCCAAGGCCGCCCAGGCCCGCATGGATCAGTACCAGCAGCAGATGCTCCTGCCCGTCATGGCCGAAAAGACCGTGAAGGACAACCGCGCCCGCTTCTATTAATAGACAAAGACTATGTCTCTGAAATGTGGAATAGTAGGCTTACCCAATGTGGGTAAGTCTACTTTGTTTAATTGCGTAAGCTCCGGCAAAGCCCAGAGCGCGAATTTCCCTTTTTGCACCATCGACCCCAACGTAGGGTCCACCAACGTGCCCGACAAGCGGCTGGAAGTGCTCACCGAGATTTGCCAGCCCAAGCGCACCATCCCCGCCACGGTGGAGATCGTGGACATTGCCGGCCTGGTGAAAGGCGCCTCCAAGGGCGAGGGCCTGGGCAACCAGTTCCTGGCCAATATCCGGGAATGCGACGCCATCCTGCATGTGCTCCGCTGCTTTGACGACGGGAACATCGTCCATGTGGACGGTTCCGTGGATCCGGTGCGCGACAAGGAGGTGGTAGATACCGAACTGCAGATCAAGGACCTGGAGACGGTGGAAAACCGCATCAAGAAGGTGGAGAAGATGGCCACCACCGGCGGGGACAAGGAGGCCAAGAAACTGCTCAGCCTGCTGCTTCGTTACCGCGACGTGCTGCTCAAGGGCCAGTCCTGCCGCAGCGTGGTTCCGGAGAACGCAGAGGAGGAGCAGATGGCCAAGGACCTGTACCTCCTTACGAACAAGCCGGTGATGTATGTGTGCAACGTGGACGAGGCGTCGGCCGCCAAGGGGAATGCCTATGTGGAGGCCGTGCGCGCCGCCGTGGCCGCCGAGCATGCCGAAATCCTGGTGATCGCCGCCAAGACCGAGGCCGAGATTGCCGAAATCGAGGAATATGAGGACCGGCAGATGTTCCTGGAGGAACTGGGGCTGGAAGAGTCCGGCGTGGTGCGCCTCATTCAGTCGGCCTATAAACTACTGGGTCTCAGGACCTTCTTCACGGCTGGGGCCGATGAGTGCCGCGCCTGGACCATCGTGGCCGGCGACAAAGCGCCCCGCGCCGCCGGGGTCATCCACACCGACTTCGAGCGCGGCTTCATCCGGGCCGAGGTCATCAAGTACGACGACTTTGTCCAGTACAAGACCGAAGCCGCCGTGCGCGCCGCCGGCAAAATGGGCATCGAAGGCAAGGACTACGTGGTCCAGGACGGTGACATCATGCACTTCCTCTTCAACGTCTAGTTTTTCTAGCACTTAATACGCTGACTTTTAGCGCCTTGCTGATTTTAACTCCGCCCCTCATGGCGGAGTTTCCTTTAAAATGCTGGCCTCCGTCATGGGCGGCCTTCCGTTGTCATGGCCGACTTGATCGGCCATCTCCGACCGGCCATCTCCTGCCTGCCGGGACGCTGTTCCTTCGCTCAGCCGGCGGAAACGGGGCCGTCCCGGTCGCTGGACGTCGCAACTCCTCCTTTTACGGCCCCGGCCTTCGGCCTGGCCCGTAACGTCGTCGAACAAGCTCCGTCCTGCCGCCTCCGGCGTCACCGCTCCCTCCCCGGGCCCTCGCGCACACCCGTTTCCGCCCATTCGCTCCGGGATCAGCGCCCCGCCTCCGTCATGGCCGACCTGATCGGCCATCTGTTGCCTTGCTGCCGTCATGGCCACCCTGCTGTCGTCATGGCCGGCCCCGACCGGCCATCTCTTCCGCCAGGCCGTCATTTTTGGTTGTTTTTGCTGGATGGGCGGTCGTTTTTGTCCGCCAGGCCATCACTTTCGGCCGTTTTTGTCGGCTTGGCGGTCAATTTTTCCCGCCAGGCCATCATTATCTGCCATTTTTGCTGGCTCGACGGATGTCATGGCCGGCCCCGACCGGCCATCTCCTGTGCCGGGCCGTCATTTTTGCCCATTTTTGCTGGCTCAGCGGTCGTATTTGTCCGCCGGGCCATCACTTTCGGCCTTTTTTGTCGGCTTGGCGGTCATTTTTGTCCGCCGGGCCATCATTTTCTGCCGTTTTTGCTGGCTCGACGGTTGTCATGGCCGGCTCCGACCGGCCATCTCCTGCCGGCGGTGACGCTGTTCCTTCGCTCAGCCGGCGGAAACGGGGCCGGCCCGGTCGCTGGACGTCGCAACTCCTCCTTTTACGGCCCCGGCCTTCGGCCTGGCCCGTAACGTCGTCGAACAAGCTCCGTCCTGCCGCCTTCGGCGTCACCGCTCCCTCCCCGGGCCGCCGCACATCCCCGTTTCCGCCCATTCGCTCCGGAATCAGCGCCCCGCCTCTCCGTCATGGCCAATCAGGTCGGCCATGACGCAGGGGGCGAGGGGCGCTAAGCACCAGGGTTAGCCAGACGGGGCAGTGGTCGGAGACGCCGCCCAGGTAGCGGGGACCGGCGTAGGTGCGGAGGGGCTTGTATCCGCCGTAGCTTTTGTCGGCGGTGAGAAGGAAGGGGATGTGCAGAATCTCCATGGGGCCGGCCGCCAGGTCCTTAGAAACAAACAGCATGTCAATCAGTTGCCACTGGCCTTCGAATTTGATGGTCCCTTCCCCTTTCCGATGCAGAGGAAGGGCCAGATTCTTTAGTGAGGGTTCCAGCAGGCCAAAGAGGGGATTGTCCGGGGTGTCGTTCATGTCTCCCATGGCGACGAGATGGGGTACGCCGGACTGGAGCAGGGAGTCGGCCAGTTGCTTCAGGCGCTCGACGGCTATCCGGCGGCGGGGTGCCGAGAGGGCGGCTCCGCCGTACTTGGACGGATGGTGGTTCACCAGTACCGCCACATCATTCCCGGCCGATGTCCGGAAGCGGGCCAGGAGGATATCCCGCGTGGGCAGGATGCTGGAGTCGGCCTGGTAGAGATGGCAGGGCTTGGCCTCCGTCAGGGACAGGCGTGAGCTGCGGTAGAGGAGGGCCACGTCGATGCCGCGGGGGTCGGGCGAATCGAAATGCACGATGCGGTAGTCCAGTTTCCGAAGGGCTGTGGTTTGGAGTAAACGCCTCAGGACGAAGGCGTTTTCTACTTCGGCCAGCCCAACCAGATCCGGCAGGCCGCCCTGCCGCGATCCCGCCCAGAGAAGCCCCTTGGCAATGGCGTTACTCTTTGCCGTAAAACGTTTCCGGGTCCAGTGGCGGGCGCCCCGGGAGGAGAACTCGATATCGGCCACACGGGTGGAATCGCAGCGCCAGTCAAAGTAATTTTCCAGGTTCCAGAACAGGACGCGCAAGCTGTCCTGTGGGGGCTGCAAAAGCAGCAGCAAAGAAATCATTCCAATCATCATATCCGCAAAGTTAGGCGCCTGTCCCCTTTTCACTGGCATTTAACGCACTGTGAACCAAGGTCTTATAGGAACCAACTCCGCCCCGTGGGCCCGGGATAAAATATACAGTGCGCTGAGAATCAGGCGCTTAAGTGCCAGAAAACATATCAGATTTTTTTGTATATTTGTACGATAAACACCAATTAACCCAATAACAATGAAACAGAAAATCCAGCAAAAATTCCAGGAACTCTTCGGCGGAGAAGCTCCTATTTTCATGTCTTCCGGTCGCGTGAACCTGATTGGCGAACATACCGACTATAATGGGGGCTATGTGTTCCCCGGCGCCATCAACTATGGTATCATGGCGGCTGTGCGCCCCAACGGCACAGACAAAGTGAAGGTCTTCTCCATTGACTTCAACGAGTATGTGGAATTCGGCCTCAATGAGGAGGACAAGCCGGCGCAGAGCTGGGCTTGTTATGTCTTTGGCGTGTGCCGGGAAACCCTCAAGCGTGGCGGCAAAGTGGCTGGATTTGATTCGGTTTTCGCCGGCGACGTGCCCCTGGGCGCTGGCCTCAGCTCTTCGGCGGCCCTGGAGAGCGTCTTTGCCTTCGCAATCAACGAACTCAACGGCAACAAGATCGATAAGTTCGAACTGGCCCGCATTGGCCAGAGCACCGAGCACAATTACTGCGGTGTCAAATGTGGCATCATGGACCAGTTTGCCTCTATCTTCGGCAAGGCCGGTTCCCTGATCCGCCTCAATTGCAAGACCGGCGAGTACAAGTATTTCCCCTTCCGTCCCCTGGGATACCGCGTCGTGCTGGTTGATTCCTGCGTCAAGCACGAACTTGCTTCCAGCGCCTACAACCGTCGCCGCGAATCCTGCGAGCGCGCCGCTGCCGCCATCCGGGAGAATCATCCCGAGGTGGAATTCCTGTCCGACGCCAAGCGTCTGTGGCTGGACGAGGTGCGGGACCAGATTCCCCAGGAGGACTTCCTGCGTGCCGAATATGTGATTGGCGAGGTGCAGCGCGTGCTGGATGTGTGCGATGCCCTGGAACGCGACGATTACGAGACCGTGGGCGAGATGATGTACCAGACCCACTTTGGCCTGAGCCATCTGTACGAAGTGTCCTGCGAGGAACTGGATTTCCTGAACAAGCTGGCCCGCAAGTGCGAGGTCACGGGTTCCCGTGTCATGGGCGGCGGCTTTGGCGGCTGCACCATCAACCTGGTGAAGGAGGAACTGTACGACGCTTTCATCGACGCCGTCATGACGCAGTTCACGGCCAAGTTCGGCCATGCGCCCAAGATCTATCCCGTGATCATCAGCGATGGCGCCCGCAAACTGTCATAATTGCGGACAGTCCTCGCAGCAGGAGCTTTTCCCGCGCATTAACGTCGCCCAGGATCCCGGTCTGAAGGACCGGGTCCGCGACGGCTCCCTCTTTGTGTGGGAATGCCCATATTGTGGCGCCCGCAACCTGCTCAAATACCAGACGCTCTACCACGATCCGGAAGCAAAACTCATGGTGTGGCTGCTGCCGGGAGACGCGCTCCCGCCGCGGGAAGTGGCGTCGGCCGTGCAGGAACTGGATGGATATATGCTCCGTCTGGTGCGCGAGGTGGGCGACCTCATCGAAAAAGTGAACGTGCGCGACGCCGGTCTGGACGACCTGGTGCTCGAAATGTGCAAATGGGTGACCCGGCAGGAATTGTCGGCCAAGAATTCGGACCTCGCCGGGGCCGCCCTGCGTTTCGTGCGCACGGAAGGGGCCGACAACGACCTGGTCTTCGCCTTTCCCCTGAACGGCCAGATGCAGGTGGTGAACGTGGGATTCAACGTCTATGAGGACGCCCGCGGCATCGTCTCCCGCAATCCGTCCATGCGGCCCGCCCCGGGTTTTGCCCAGGTGGACGCCGCCTTCCTGGAGTCCTTCTTCCGCTAATCCCGCCTTCCCGATGAACTGGAAACGTCCGGCCCTTGTCCTGCTCCTTGCCCTGGCGCTGTCTGCCCAGGCCCGCGCCCAGTTTGTCGTTCCCGGCGATGATCCCGGCTCCCTTCGCTGGTACAGCCTGGAATCGGCCTTCTACCGCGTCATTTATCCGGAAGGGGCCGATTCCCTGGCCCGCAGCTACGCGCGCCTGCTGGAGCAGTTCCGCCAGCCCATCGGCGGCAGCATCGGCGTTACGCCCGGGGAGGGGATGAAAAGGAAGATGCCGGTTATCCTGCACACCCATCATGTCTATTCCAACGGCTCGGTGGGCTGGGCTCCGTACCGCTACGATCTCTACACGCTGCCAAAGGCCTATAACACCGATCCCACCCCCTGGGACATCCAGCTGGCCTCCCACGAACCGCGTCACCAGGCGCAGCTTCAGGCCTGGGGCCGCAGTTTTGGCAAGCCCCTGTCCTGGCTCATCGGCCAGGGCTGGAATCCCGTGGGCTGGCAAGTGTATCTGGGCTGGACCTTCGGGGAAGGCGACGCCGTGGTGGGGGAAACGGGCCTCTGGAAGGGGAACCGGGCCCGTACGGCCGATTTCCTGGACTACTACCGCCTGTGCTTTGACCAGGGCGATTTCCGCAACTGGTCCCGCTGGCGCCACGATTCGTTCAAGCATTATACCCCGGATGTCTATGCCCTGGGCTACTTTACGCTTTCGGGCGGACGCTATTTCTACGACCGTCCCCTCCTGGTGCAGGAAAGCGTGCAGTCGTCCCTGAAAAACCCCCTCCGTTTTTCGCCCTGGAATATACAGCGGCATATTGCCCGGGCGGGAGGTCACAAGCAATTTAAACAGGCTTTCCGGGACCTGCAGGCGCGCTACGATTCCCTGTGGCGGGCCGAGTCGGATGCCCGCGGGCCGTTCACGCCCCTGGAAAGACTCACCGGCGAGGAAGCGTTCCCCGTCTTTTACGAAAGCCCGGTGGCGGTGGGAGACAAGATTTACCTGCTCCGCAGCGGCTATACGCATGCCCGGGAACTGGTGTGCTGGCAGGAGGGCGCCCTGCAGCGCATCCGTCCTTTCGCCCATCACAGCAGCCGCCTGTTTCCCGACCCGGTTTGCGGCCGCCTTTACTGGTCGGAAACCGTGTCGGACATGCGCTGGGACCTGGCCGGCGCCTCGATAATCCGCTACTATGACCTGGCCTCCGGAAGCATCCGCGACCTGAGCCGGGAAGGCCGGCTGTACAATCCCCAGCCGTCGCCGGACGGCCGCCTGGTGGCGGCGGTGGACTACCCCGTGGAAGGCGGTACCCTCCTGGTTGTACTCCGCGCCGATGACGGCACGTGCCTCCGCACGCAGGCTGCCCCCGGCGGCATCCAGCTCACGGAGGCTGCCTGGCTGGGCACCGAGCTCTATGTCCTGGGCGTTTCCCGCGAAGGAATCGGCCTGTACCGGGCGCTGGCCGACGGAAGCTGGGCCCTGGAACTGGCCCCCTCCCTGCAGAAGGTCCATTCCCTCCGAACGGTGGGAGACCGGCTGGAATGGGTGTCGGACCGGGACGGTTCCAACCAGCTCTATGCCTATGATCCAGCGGAAAAACAGCTGATCCAGCGCACAGCGGCCCGCTATGGCATGACGGATGCCTGCTGGCACGACGGCCGCTTGTATGCCTTGTCCCAGGCCCGGGACGGCCGGCCGCTTTTCCGGCTGGAGACCGCCTCCCTCCGGGACAGCACCGTCCATTTTGCCGATGTCCACACCTGGCAGGTGGAGGAAGCCCTCATGGAGCAGGAAAAGGCCCTGGGCGGGCTGCCCGACCTGGAAGCCCCCGTGCCGTTGTCCCAGCCCAAACGCTACTACAAGGCCCTGCATCCCCTTCGTTTCCACACCTGGGCTCCCCTGTATCTGAACTACGACGCCATTATGTCCGGCAGCTTCGACCTCAGCTACGAGTCCCTTTCCCTGGGCGCCACCGCCTTCTTCCAGAACGATCTGGGCTCCCTTTCCGGCTCGTTGGGCTATGCTTTTCACCCCGATCCCGACGACGATACGCACTGGCGTCATTCCCTGCACGGGAAACTCACCTATACCGGCTGGTATCCGGTGGTGGAAGCATCCTTCGACCTGGGCGACCAGGATATCATGCAGTACAACCTGGCCTGGCTCCGGAGCGGCGAGACGGTCCGGCCGGCCAACTTGTCGGCCCGGCGGGACGTCCCCCTGGCCATCGGCACCCTCCGGGCCTATGTCCCGCTCCTCTTCAACCGGGGCGGCTGGCTCCGGGGCCTGACGCCCCAGCTGAGCTACAGCGTATCCAACAACCGCTATGAGACGGCGCCGCTGCTGCTGGACGAATCCGTCCATCTGAAAGGTTTTCCTTCGTTCTATTACCTGACGGGCTTTGGCGAGGGCGGCAACTACCTGATGCAGCATCTGTCGGCCTCCGTCCGGGGCTATGCCATGCTGGCGCGCGCCCACAGCCAGGCCTATCCCCGCCTGGGTCTGGGCCTGGAGGCCGGTATCTCCTGCCGGCCGGGCGTCACGGATGTCTTTGCGCCGGTGGTCTATGGCTACGCCTACGGCTATCTGCCCGGCTTTGTCCGGGAGCAGGGCCTGCGGCTCACCACTACGCTCCAGCACCAGCTGCGGCGCAGCGAGTTCATGTTTGGCGAGATGCTCACCGCCACCCTGCCCCGCGGCTTCGCGGGCGCCTCCTCCAGCGCCGTGGCCCAGGCCTTCCCCACGCAGTGGCGGCTGACGGCCGACTACGCCATCCCCCTCTATGTGGGCGACCTTTCTTTGCGTCCCGTCCTGTACATCAGCCATTTCCTCCTTACCCCGCATGCCGATTTCACGCTCCTGCCCGGGGGCGAAAACCTCTGGAGCGCCGGTGCCGACCTTACGGCCGAACTCAAGCGCCTCCTGGTGCTGGACTTTGACACCTCCGTGGGCGTCACCTTCTCCTGGCTGGGCGGGTCCTGGCTCGAACCCTCCGGCCAAACCCGGCCCTACCAGGTGGGATTGGTGTACAATATGAATTTTTAAAGACAAATTATTACATTTGTAGTATGGAAAGGAGGTTCTCACGCATCGTCTGCGCTGCCTGGCTGCTGCTGGCGGTGGCCTGCGGCCCCAGACGGGCCAAGGCGCCCGCGGCGTCGGCCGTCCGTCCTTTCCCCGCGGTGGAGATTCCCGCCCTCATCACGGAACCCCAGGAACGGATCCAATATGCCTCCCTGCATTTCTGGGACCGCTACCTCTCGCAGCTGGCTCCCGCGGATACGCTTGCCTATGGAGGCTTGTCCCAGGATGACGCAGAAAAGCAGATGGGCATTTTCGTCACCCTTCTCCAGCAAGCCCCGCCCGCGGTGGGCCAGGACGCCATGAACGCCTTCATGGACGGGCTGGAAGCCGCCCAGCGAAGGGTTCCCCAGGGGCACATCCTGGCCGATATGGCCCAGCTCACGCATCACTACCTCTACGATCCCACGTCCCCGCTCCGGAGCGAAGAACTGTACCTGCCCTTCGTTTCGCGTCTGGCTGCATCGGCCCTGGTGGAGCCGTCCCGCAAGATGGCTTATGCCTGGGACGCCCGGATGTGTGCCCTGAACCGGCCCGGTACGCCGGCGGCCGATTTCACCTTCGTGGACACCCAGGGCCGCACCCGCACCCTCTACGGAATCCAGGCCGGCTATATTCTCCTGATCTTCGGCAATCCCGACTGCCACGCCTGCAAGGAGCTGATGGAAGACATGTCGGCCCTGCCGGACGTGTCGGCCCTCATCGAGAGCGGCCGGCTCAAGGTGCTGGATATCTATATCGACGAAGATATCGAGCCCTGGAAACAGAAGATGGCCGACTATCCCGCCGCCTGGATCAACGGCTACGATCCCCACTTCGTCATCCGCACAGACCTCCTGTACAACGTACGGGCCCTGCCGTCCATCTATCTGCTGGACCAGGACAAGACCGTCCTCCTCAAGGACGCGGAGACCTCCCAGGTGCTGGACCGTCTGTCGGCAGGGGGCCAAGACCTGTCATAAAACTAAATCTAATACCATTGCCATGAAGAAACTGTTTTTACTGGCCCTGATGGCCCTGATGACTGCCGGCGCGTTCGCGCAGGGAAGAAAACACGTCATCGAAGACGACGATTTCGATCTGGAAGAAGCCTATAACGGCTATATGTCCGTTTTCTACAACCACAACCTGGGCAAGCCGGACGGCATGTCGCCCAGCGGCTGGGGACTGGATTTCAATTTCATCGACCTCAGATGGGCACCCGGCAAGGGCCACAGCGTGCTGTCGGCCAGCCTGCTGGACCTCTCCTGGGATATCAATTACCTGCAGAGCGGACACCTGTTCGGCTACACGGGAGAAAGGGCCAACATCGTTCCGGCCCAGCCCGATATGACCAAGGTATTGGGCCGGCTCCTGGACTTTGGTCTCACGTTCCCGCTGGGCTATACCTATGAAGGGGACAAATGGGCCCTGGGCCTCTATGTGGCCCCCGGTATGAGCTTTGCCAGTTTTCAGAACCGCTACATCCAGAACGGCTGGCTGGCCACCAACGACTTCCGCCGCGACGAAGCCCGCATCTCCTTCCGTGTGGACGTGAAGGCCGCCCTCTGGATCAACGACTTTGGCGTGATGCTGCGCTACCGTCCCCTGCCGGCCCTGCGCGAAGACCTCTTCCCCACCTACAACACCCTGTCCGTGGGCATCTCCTTCCGCATCTAAAGGCGCTAAAAGAGGGAGGGTTCCAACTCCTTTACATGAAAAGACTTCCGGTGCCAGGGCGTGTACCCGTAACGCCGGATGGCTTCTATATGGGCTGCCGTGGGGTAGCCCATATTGCTGTCCCAGCCGTACTGGGGATAGTCCCGGGCCAGTTCGCGCATGAATTCGTCGCGGTAGGTCTTGGCCAGGATGGAGGCTGCCGCAATGCTGGCATAGGTGGCGTCGCCGTGCACCACGGTGCGGTAGTCTTTCCGGCCGAATCGGTCGAAGGGCCGGAACTTGTTCCCGTCTATCAGGAGGAAATCCGGCGCCGGGTCCAGCCGTAGCACGGCCCGCTGCATGCCGGTGACGGAGGCCCAGAGGATGTTGAGCTGGTCAATCTCTTCGGCGCTCACGGCTTCCACCGCCCAGGCCACCGCCTCCTTTTCAATGATTGGCCGAAGCGTCTCGCGCTGGCGGGCCGTCAGCTGTTTGGAGTCGTTCAGGAGGGGATGGTGAAAGTCGGGCGGCAGGATCACGGCCGCGGCATAGACCGGGCCCGCCAGCGGGCCCCGGCCGGCTTCGTCGCAGCCGGCTTCCAGCCGGTCGGGCTCCAGAAACGCTTTCAGGGAGGCTTTCATCACACTTTTTCCGCCAGGGCGCGGGCCAGGTCCAGGAAGGCCAGGGCGTCGGGGCGGGAACCCAGGGCGACAGGTTCGCCGTCGTCGGCCCCTTCCCGGATACCCTGCACCAGGGGGATCTGTCCCAGCAGGGGAATGTCCAGTTCGTGGGCCATCCGGGTGCCGCCGTCCCGTCCAAAGAGATAGTATTTCTCGTCGGGATGGGCCTCCGGCGTGAACCAGGCCATGTTTTCCACCAGCCCGTAGATGGGCTTGTTCACCTGCGGATTGCGGAACATGTTCACGCCGCGAAGCACGTCGGCGAGGGCCACCGCCTGGGGCGTCGTCACAATCACGGCGCCCGACAGCGGCACGTCCCCGATGAGGGAGATGTGGATGTCGCCGGTTCCCGGAGGCATGTCAATCAGGAGGTAGTCCAGTACGCCCCAGGCGGTTTGCAGGATAATTTGCTTGAGGGCGGTGGAGGCCATGGGGCCGCGCCAGATGAGCGC
>Ga0265298_10001380_pt1 | contig 35963 bp, 28 predicted proteins | sample AusTroGonzalo_MG_3_FD_193486 | JGI IMG/M metagenome (GOLD analysis project Ga0265298, IMG submission 193486) | Bovine rumen microbial communities from tropical cattle in Woodstock, Queensland, Australia - Gonzalo_01 | ecosystem: Host-associated > Mammals > Digestive system > Stomach > Rumen ...
AGCCGGCTCGGCATCCGGTTTATCAAAGGCCTGCAGGGCGACGGAAAATACCTGAAGGTGGCCGCCTGCAGCAAGCATTTTGCGGTCCACTCCGGGCCCGAAGCCATCCGGCACGAATTCAACGCCGTCGCTTCCCCGAAGGACATGGAGGAAACCTATCTGCCTGCCTTCGAAGCCACCGTCCGGGAGGGCGAGGTTGAATCCGTCATGGGCGCGTACAACCGGGTCAACGGGGAACCGGCCTGCGGATCCGAAACGCTGCTGAAGAAGACGCTCCGGGAACGCTGGGGATTCCGCGGCCACGTCGTCAGCGACTGCTGGGCGGTAGCGGATTTCCATATGCACCATAAAGTCACCGCTACAGCCACCGAAAGCGCCGCCCTGGCGATCAAAAACGGCTGCGACCTGAACTGCGGCAATACCTACCTGCACATGATGGAAGCCTATCAGGAAGGACTGGTTACCGAAGACCAGATCACCACCGCCTGCGAACGGCTGTTTACCACGCGGTTCCTGCTGGGCCTTTTCGCGGATGACTGCGAATACGACCGGATCCCGGTTACAGAGAACGACACAGACGAACACAACGCACTGGCACTGGAGGCCGCTGAAAAAAGCATGGTGCTGCTGGAAAACGACGGGACTCTGCCGCTGGATGCCGGAAGCATCAAAACCATCGCTGTGATCGGCCCGAACGCTGACAGTATCATGGCACTGGAGGGAAATTATAACGGAACCAGCAGCCGGTACGTGACCTTCCTGGAGGGTATCCGGAGCTACTGCACGAAAAAAGGAATCCGGGTGCTCTACAGCCTGGGGAGCCACCTTTTCAAGGACAGAACCTCCAATCTGGCCCAGGCTGACGACCGGCTGGCTGAAGCAGAAATGTACGCGGAAGCCGCCGACGCCGTTATCGCATGCGTCGGACTGGACGCCGGCCTGGAAGGCGAAGAAGGCGATACCGGAAACGAATATTTCAGCGGAGACAAAAAGGACCTTCTGATTCCGGAAAGCCAGCGGAAGCTGCTGAAAACCCTGGAAAAGAGCGCGAAAAAACTGGTGACTGTAATCGCCGCCGGCTCCTCCCTGAACGTAGCGGAAGGGAACGCCAAAGTCCAGGCCTGGTATCCGGGCCAGGCGGGAGGAACAGCGCTGGCCGAGCTGCTGTTCGGCGAGAAGAACTTCAGCGGTCACCTGCCGCTGACCTTCTACCGGGACGTGAAAGACCTGCCCGATTTCGAAGACTACAGCATGAAGGACAGAACCTACCGGTACTTCACCGGAACGCCGCTGTATCCCTTCGGGTTCGGCCTGAGCTATACCATCTTCAAGATCCTGGAAGCTAAAAAGAACGATGAAGGTTTTTGCGTAACCATTTCCAATGAGGGAAAAACGGAAGGAGATGCTGTTGTTCAGATATATATTGCGTGCAACCATCCGGAAGCCCCCCTACATCCGAAACTATGCGGGTTTGCTCGGGTACCGCTGAAAAGCGGGGAGATCAAGACGACGAATGTCCGGATTGATCCGCTGAGCATGACAGTTGTCGATCAAAGCGGCAAACGTCTGAATGCAGAACACGCAACATTTTATATCGGTCTGAGCCAGCCGGATGAACTGAGCTGCAGATTGTCCGGTACCAGACCGCTAAAAATCAACATTTGAGGAGCCGATATGTTTACTGGTTTTACGGAAGACACGATCCGTTTTTTCCTCGATCTGAAATTTCATAACAGCGCAGACTTTTTTCACCGGGAACATATCCGCTACCTGCGGGATGTGCAGAAGCCATTCTACAATTTTATAGAAGATCTCAGTCCACAGATGCTTGACATTGATCCTCAGATGGAAATTCGTCCTTACAAATGCCTGTCCCGCATCCATAGGGATACACGTTTTACCCGGGACAAAAGCCCTTACCGTGATCATCTCTGGCTATTGTTCCGCCGGGCCGCAGAACCCAGGGACAAATCGCTGTTCTATTTCTTTGAATTCGGACCCGGAAGGCTGGATTGGGGTATGGGGTTCTGGGGAGAAAACAGGGAAGCTATGGACCTTTTCAGAAAACGAATGCAGGCTTTTCCTGAGGAAATCGCTTCCGTGATCGACCCCTTTACTGCTAACCGGAGAAAACTTGTGCCCGGCGGCTCTGTGTATAAACGGATGAACGTACCTGTAAACATTCCGGAAAGGCTGAAGCGCTGGTATCTTGCAAAAGAAATGTTTATCGGAAAAGACAATCCGCCCTATGAACTGGCCTTCAGCGGCCGACTGATCAGTGAAGTCGGAAAGGATTATCAAACGCTGGCACCCCTGTACAAAATGTTCAGAGGATTTGCAGACGAAACCACCGAATAACCATTTAAGGAGGTAACCATAGTATGGACTGGCTTTCATTGAAAAGCGGATCTGATGTCCGTGGAACCGCAGCAGGAGAGGGAATTGTCCTGACGCCCGAAGTGGCAAAAAAACTGGGCGCTGCTTTTACCGAAATGCTGGCAGAGAGGAATGGAAAAACAGTCCGGGACATCCGTGTTTCACTGGGGCGTGACAGCCGAATCACCGGAGAAAAGCTGCTGGATGCTGCTGCAGAAGGAATTGCTTCCACAGGCGCTGAAGCGATCAGGTTCGGCATGTGCACAACGCCAGCGATGTATATGAGTACTATTACCAAAGGTTTTGAGCCTGACGGCGCTATCATGATTACAGCAAGCCATCATCCCTGGAACAAGAACGGACTGAAATTCTTTACCCGTGAAGGCGGAATTGAAGGGAACGACGTGAAGCAACTGCTAACTATGGCAGCAGAAACCGACAAGCGGAATACAACCGTTGCTGCAAGCGGAAACATCACGGAAAAGGCATTTTTGCCTGTATATATCCAGCAGCTGGCCGACCGTATCAGGACCGGCCTGATGACAGATGCGGCAAAACCTTTAGCCGGGCTGCACGTCGCAGTGGACGCCGGAAACGGCGCGGGCGGTTTTTACGCCTCCATGCTGGACAGTCTAGGAGCAGATATCTCCGGCAGTCAGTTTCTGGAGCCGGACGGTATGTTTCCAAACCATATTCCAAATCCCGAAAACAAGGACGCCATGGCTTCCCTGCGTTCTGCCGTACTGAACGCCGGTGCGGATTTGGGTGTGATCTTTGATGCGGACTGCGACCGGGCGGCCGTCGTCGACGCAGACGGAAAAGAGATCAACCGAAACCGCCTGATCGCATTGATCAGTGCTATTCTCCTGGAAGAGAATCCCGGACAGACTATCGTGACCGATTCCGTCACTTCATCCGGACTTAAACAGTTTATCGAGGCCCACGGCGGAACCCATTACCGCTTTAAGCGTGGTTACCGGAACGTGATTGACGAAGCTGTCAGACTGAACCGTGAAGGAATCCTCTGCCCGCTGGCCATAGAAACCAGCGGCCATGCTGCCCTGAAGGAAAATCATTTTCTGGACGACGGCATGTACCTGGTTACCGTGTTGATCGTCAAGGCAATGGAAATGAAGAAACAAGGCCTTCATCTGGGTGCCCTCATTGCTGATCTGCGGGAACCGGCGGAAGCAGCGGAAATCCGCCTGGCGATTACTGAACCGGATTTCCGAACAAAGGGCAGGGAAGTCATTGAAACTGTCACAAACTATGCAGAGTGCAATCCGGACTGGCATATCGCCCAGGACAACCGGGAAGGCATCCGCATCAGCTTTAACTTAAACGGACAGCCGGATACAGGATGGTTCCTGCTGCGGCTGAGCGTTCACGACCCGGTGATGCCTCTGAACGCAGAGAGTGACGTTGAGGGCGGTGTGCGAAAAATGCTGGCCGACCTTTACGAAGTCCTTTCCCACGTGAAAGGTATCTGCCTTGATGATCTTAAAAAAACTGCGGAAGAAGTATAAAATAAATAAGGATATTCAGATGGAAACACAACGAATCAACTGGTATCCCGGACATATGGCCAGAGCCAGACGCCTGATTTCGGAGCAACTGAAAAAAATTGACCTGGTGATCGAAATCTGTGATGCACGTCTCCCTTTTTCCAGCCGGAATCCGGATCTGATCCGCTTAGCCGGAAATAAAAAACATCTCCTGCTGGTGAACAAGAGCGATCTTGCTGATGAAAAAATGAACCGAATCTGGCTTCGATTTTTTCGGAACAGCGGCATTGAGACAATCCTTTCTGATGGTACAAAACTGAACAGCAAAGAGATCCTGTATGCTATCGACAAGTTGACAGAGGATTTGCGGGAAAAAGCTACGCAGAAGGGAATCCGGAGAACGATACGGGCCATGGTTGTCGGCGTACCGAATGTCGGAAAAAGTACTGTCATTAATCACCTGAAAGGAAATAAAATCACATTAACCGGAGACCGGCCAGGCGTAACCCGCTCCAACCAGATGATCCGTATTACCCCGTATCTTGAACTCATGGATACACCCGGATTACTTTGGCCCAGACTGGATGATCAGACAGCAGCCCGACGGCTGTGTTATATCGGAACCGTCAGCGACGAGGTCGTGGATCTGCCAGATTTAACTATCAGCCTACTGGAGGAACTAAAAGAGAAATCTCCAGATCAATTAAGGGAGCGGTATCATCTGAACAGCCTGAAACCAGAAGGTGCGGAGCTGCTTGAAGCCATATGCCGCGGACGGGGCTGGCTGCTGAAGGGAAACGAATACGATTATGACCGATGCTGCCGGGTTGTACTGGATGAATTCCGTGCAGGGAAAATCGGACGGATTACCCTGGAAGAGCCCATGGATTCATTTCCGAAAGAATGAATAGCAGAGGAGCCGACAGAAAATGATTGATCGACAGGCCCGGGCAGCCGGAATGCTTTCATACGAAATGACCTGGCGGAAGCCAGGAGTAGTTGTGGCCGGAATGGATGAAGTCGGGCGGGGTCCGTTGGCAGGTGACGTGGTCACTGCCTGTGTTGTCATGCCAGAGGAACCGTTGATTACATGGATTGATGACAGCAAAAAGCTGAGTGAAGTCCGCAGGGAAAAAGTCTTTGATGAAATCATGCAAACGGCAATCTATGTTGGAATCGGCCGGCGAAGCCCGGAAGTCATCGACCGGATCAACATCCTTGAAGCAACAAAAGAAGCTATGCGGGACGCCGCCGCCCAGGTTCCGGCTGCTGTTTTCCTGGTTGATGCTGTCTCAAAACTCGGTTTAAACGGACAGGAAATCCCAATCATCAAAGGCGATGCGACTTCATACAGTATCGCAGCAGCGAGCATTGTGGCCAAAGTGATCAGGGATCGGGATATGCGAGAGCTGGATAAGATTTATCCTGAATACGGATTTTCCAGAAATAAAGGGTACGGAACAAAGGAACATATTGACGCCCTCAAACGTTTCGGACCGACTCCGGTACACCGCCGATCCTTTATCGGTAATTTTATATGAAACAAACCTATGAAACCGGTCTGGCCGGAGAAGAAACTGCTGAACAATATCTGGCAGAACAAGGCATGATATGCCTGAAACGTCGTTACCGAAATAAATGCGGCGAGATTGACCTGATTATGCAGGACAAAGATACAACTGTTTTTGTAGAAGTCAAGACCAGACGAAAAGCAGGACCCGGTCAGGGACTGATGGCCGTAAACAGTAAGAAACAGTCTCGAATCGCCAAGGCGGCCACTTTGTACCTGATGACCGAAAAAAAGCTGAATGCTGTAGTCCGGTTCGACATCGTGGAGGTCAGAACGGATTCGGTGATCCATATCCCGAACGCTTTCCAGCCCGCCTGCGGAATGTTTTTTCATTAAGAGGAGGACCCCGTTCATGAAACGAAGCACAGTAAATGCCATCGTCCTGATCATGGCAGCTTTGTGCTTATTCAGTTTTATTTTCCCCGCTTTTGCTGAGAGCACAGCAGATCTCAACTTGCTGTATAACGGCGATTTTTCCGAACCGGCGACAAACGGAGAACCTGACGGATGGTTTACAGAAGCCTACATCACAGACGAAGGTTATACGCTGTTTTCCCAGCAGGAGGATAAAGACGGCAGCAATTACGCCGAAATCAGGAATCTCGGATTGAATGACGCCAGATTTGTACAGTATGTGGATGTGGAACCCGAATCTCTGTACCGTTTCAGCGGAGAAGTGCTGGCAGACGGCATTTTGGAAGGCCACGGCGCAAACCTGAGTGTAGAGGGAATTTACGCTTTCAGCAATGAACTTTTCGACACGGAAGGGCAGTGGGAAACCATTGAATGGTACGGAGAAACAGGACCGGAACAATACAGTGTCACGCTGTTTATACGTCTTGGCGGATACAGCGGGATGAGCAAAGGCCGGGCTTGTTTTCGTAACCTGAGGGTTGAAAAGGTTCAGGCTGTACCGGGAGATGATACTGCATCTCTTTGGTACAAACCTACCGAGCCGGAAGCTGATATCATTGATGACGAGGTTCTCCCTCCTTCCATCCGTCCATGGCTGGCGATAATCGGAATTCTTTATCTTCTGGCAGGGTACTGGATCATCAGATTTGTACGGGACGGAAGCGTGTTTCTGAAAGAAAAAAACAGTCATGAAAAAGTTCAGCTGTTTATCCTGCTGATTATTTCCGCTGTAATCAGAATCATCCTATCTTCGCGGGTGGCTGGATACAGCGTGGACGTCGGTTGTTTCACAAGCTGGGGGCAAACCATGGCATCAGTCGGCCCCGGCCTGTTTTACCAGACAACTTCTTTCTGTGATTATCCGCCCCTGTACATGTATGTTCTTGGAATCAATGCAAAAACTGCCCAGCTGCTTTCCGCCAATACAGCCGGCATCCGAATCATATACCGGATGGTTCCTAATATGTGCGACCTGGCAGCCTGTTGGTTGCTGTATGAAATGATCCGGAAGCAAAAAAATATACCGTCACGGTATGCCGTGATCATCGCAGCGTTTTCCAGCATGAACCCTGCTACGATCCTGAACAGTGCCGCATGGGGACAAATGGACAGCGTATTATGCCTGCTGCTGATGGCAACCGCTTTGTTTGTGACCCGCAAACAGTGGACCGCGGCTCTGACAGTTTATGTAATTGCTGTCCTGGTCAAGCCGCAGGCTTTGATGCTTGGCCCTCTGGGCCTGTGCTGTTTCCTTATGGTGTTTGCTAAAGAAAAGGAAAACCGCAAGCAAATGCTGTTAGCATGCGGGATTTCCTTTGTGGCAATGGCGATATGCGTTATTCCGTTCTCGATCAATCAGCCGGCTGACTGGCTTATCACCCTGTACGCAGATACATTGGGATCCTACCCGTATGCTACAGTCAACGCAGCCAACTTTGCCTATCTGACAGGCGGGAACTGGATGTCTATCGAACAGACTGCCGGTATCCTCCCCTGCATTTTACTGGCTCTGGCCGGAATTATTTTCGGTTTCTGGCTGTACACTCAGCACAAAGTGAGAAAAGCCCTGATTCCGGAAGAATGCGCAACCGGAATCTTTATTCTTTTCGAAATTTTTTGCGGAGTGCTCGGAGCCAGCTGGAGCATAGCCGGAACCGGCGTGATGGTGTTCGCGTTCCTTATCGTGCTGATGATATACTTCCGTAGCCGGGATATCAACCTTATCCCATATTTCGGGGCGCTGCTTTTTATTCTCCTGTATGTTTTCGGAATCAAGATGCACGAGCGTTATCTGTTTCCCGCACTCTTCCTCCTGCTTCTGGCATGGGGTAAAACCGGCGACAGAAGAATCCTGTATCTGCTGGGACTTTTCAGCATGACCGTATTCGTTAATGAAGGGATTATTCTGGATAACTGCATCCGCCTGGGAGCATCATACGGCCACCTGAATCAGGATACGGTCTGGATTGCTGATGCCCTGGCAGTGCTGAATATTGCCGGAGCCTTCCTGGCTGTCGTGCTTTCCGGAAAGTTGATCCGGAGAGAACCTCCGCCTGCCATCATCCGTGATACACCTGTCATAGTCAAAATCCAGAGAAAAAACTTCCGTTCTCCATTCATCTTCAATCCGGATTACCGGCTGCACTGGAATCGAAAGGATACGGCCTTTGTTCTTCTGATTACCTCCGTTTTCACGGTGTTCAGCCTTCTGACACTTGGAAGTACCAGAGCACCACAAACTGTATGGACATCCAGCGGCTATGATGAAAGCATTGTATTTGACCTGGGAAACCGGGCCGGGGATACCACAATCCTGTATTTCTGCCAGGTCAGCCGGAACGACTTTTCCTTCGCAGAAAGCAACGATGGAGAAAACTGGTCCGATGAAATATGGGCTGAGATGAGCGAAGGCCAGTGCTGGAAGTGGAAATACGTTACGAACTCCGTCGCAAACAGCGACGGAACCAGAACTTATTACAATTCAGGCGAGAGCAATATCGTTCATTTCTCAGGCCGATATATCCGGCTCACAGCTCAACAGATTAACCTGAAACTCAATGAAATCATTTTCCGGGACAGCGACGGGCAGTCTATTCCGGTTACCGTGGTTTTCCATACCGGCGGGGAAACAGATTCTTCCCTGTATTCAGATCCAGAACAGCTAACCGATGAACAGGATACGCTTGAAAATCTTCCTGGCCTTCTCGGAAAAAGCGCTACGTCACATGCCGAGCCCAGCTGGTGGAACAGCACCTATTTTGATGAAATCTATCATGCCCGGACTGCTTATGAATTCCTGCAGGGAACAGTTCCGTATGAAACCAGCCATCCGCCATTGGGAAAGGTAATGATGAGCTGGGCAGTTTCTGTATTCGGAATGACGCCTTTCGGATGGCGCTTTGCCGGCGCCCTTGCCGGCATCCTCATGCTTCCCGGGATTTACCTGATCGCCAAACAACTGACAAAAAAGACCTGGAGTAGCGTGCTTGCTGCTTCATTGCTCGCACTGGACTGCCTGCATCTGACCCAGACTCAGATCGCTACAATCGACAGTTTCCCTGTACTTTTCATTATTTTCTCCTACTTCTTTATGCTACGGTTCATGCAAATGGATCTGATGAAGGCACCGCTGAAAAAACTGCTGACACCACTCAGCATGAGTGGACTGTTTATGGGACTTGCCATCGCAAGCAAGTGGATCGGAATTTACGCCGGAATCGGATTGGGTATCCTGTTCTTCAGCCACTGCGTCCGCCACATGCGGCTAAGGAAGGCAATGGTAACGGAAGCGGAAAATGGTAACCTTCCGCCGGAGAACGCTAAAACAGCGGCACTTTATATCGGTGATAAAACCACCGGAAATCCTGTATTACGGCGGATCATGAGCTTATGCCTGTGGTGTATTCTGTTCTTTATCATCATTCCGGCAGGTATTTATCTGCTGAGCTACATTCCATATATGGCTTACAACAGACGGATCAACAATTTCTCCGATTACCTTCAGGCGGTCTGGAATGCCCAGGTCGGTATGCTGAATTACCACAGCAAGCCAGGCCTTGGGATGGATCACCCATTCTATTCACCCTGGTGGGAGTGGCCAATCATCGGTAAACCGATGTACTACGCCTCCAGGCAGTATATCCCTACGGGATCGGACATTCAGTACAGTATTTTCTGCTTCGGCAACCCTGTGATCTGGTATGGAGCTCTGGTCACGCTCTTCGGATGTGCCGGAATATGGATCAGGGAGAAGATCCGTCCCGCCATAAATACAGATCGGCTGGTATCCACTGCTTACGGAAACACATATCTTTTCCTGCTGATTGGACTACTGGCCCAGTATCTTCCATGGGTTCTTGTTCCCCGTGGAACCTACATCTATCATTATTTCGCAAGCATACCATTCATTATTCTGAGTATCGTTATTTTTCTCCATGACGTGCCGGGTATCAGCAGAAAAGTACAAATCTGGATTGCAGGCGCCATTATCCTGGCTGCAGCCGCCGGATTCATCGTATTCCTTCCGTATGCATGCGGACTGGCCAGCCCTGTATCGTGGATGAATATCGGAAAAGACATTCTCAAAATCTGGTATTGAATCCCGGAGAACCCGAACCGGATTCCAATCATCGGAGGACGTTTTATGAATGAGATTATGGCCAAGACCCTGAGCTTCGGCATTAACGGTGTCAAAGGATTTCCCGTTACCGTTGAAGTTTTCGGAATCAACGGTATTCCAGGAATGGAAATCATCGGGCTTCCGGATACTTCAGTCCGCGAAAGCAAGGACCGCGTCAATGCCGCCATTATCAACAGCGGCCGCCAGATGCAGCCACGGAGGATCACGATCAACCTGGCACCGGCAGACATGAAAAAAGAAGGACCGTCTTTCGACCTGCCAATTGCTATCGGCATCCTGGTGGCTTCAGGCGAAATGAATCCAGATCCTGAATGCCGAACGGATGAGATTGCATTATTCGGAGAATTAAGCCTTGACGGTCTTATTCAGCCGGTCAGCGGCGTGCTTCCGATGGTTATCAGCGCTAAGGAATACGGTATCAGAAAAGTAATCGTTCCCGCCGCCAATGCAAAAGAAGTAGCCTGCATTGAAGATATGACCATTTATCCGGCGGAACGTCTGGAAGAGGTTATCCTCCATCTTGAAGGCAAAGAAAAAATTGTTCCACAGGAAACAGTTTCCTACAATACATTGATCCGCGACTTCCACTGTAATGTAAACATGTCCCAGATCAAGGGGCAGCAGGCAGCACGAAGGGCACTGGAAGTTGCTGCCGCCGGCGGACACAATCTGATGATGGTCGGCGTTCCCGGCAGCGGGAAAACCATGCTGGCCCGTGCACTTCCGGGGATTCTTCCACCACTCAGTTTCAGTGAGTCCCTGGAAACAACACGGCTCCATTCCATCTGCGGGAAATTACCGGCAGACACAGGGCTGATGGTTGAAAGGCCGTTTTGTGCTCCACATCACAGTGCCTCTGTTGCCAGTCTGATCGGCGGCGGACCTAATGCGATTCCGGGAGAGGTTTCTCTGGCACACAACGGCGTCCTTTTTCTGGACGAATTGCCTGAATTCAGCAGGGGTGCGCTGGAAGCTCTGCGACAACCGTTGGAGGATGGGTTTGTTTCTGTCAGTCGGGTCCGACGCCAAGCTATTTATCAATCGTCTTTCATGCTTGTAGCGGCGATGAATCCTTGTCCCTGCGGATACTTCGGAAGCAGCAGAAAACCCTGCAGATGTACAACACAGGAGATCAGACGGTACCTGGACCGGGTTTCAGGGCCCCTTCTGGACCGGATCGACATCCAGATTGAGGTGGATGCTGTACCGGTACAGGAAATCCGCGACAGCCAACCAGCAGAATCATCGGAACAGATATGTGAACGTGTTACTGAAGCAAGAAGGCTTCAGCTGAACCGCTACCGGGGAACGCCTATCCACTGCAATTCACAATTGGACGGAAAAGGAATCCGCCAGTACTGTATGCTTGATACGGACGCGGAGCAACTGTTGCACAGCGCTGTTGAAACTATGAATATGAGCATGCGCGCCTATAACAGAATCCTGAAAGTATCCAGGACAATTGCCGACCTTGATCACCAGGATACCATCCGGACCCAACATATTGCGGAAGCGATTCAATACCGTGAACTTGATCAGAAATACTGGAGATGACGCCGACTCATGACTAATTATTCAACAGAACTACTTACCATGTGGTTAGCTTCATCAGGCCTCAGGCCGGACAGACTGCACATTCTGATTGAAGAATACGGCTGCCCGGAAGCCGTTTGGGAAGCGTTTTTTAGAAGACAAAATGACTTGCGAGATATTCTAAACGATACTGATATTTCGCTGCTGGGCAGGCAGTATCACAAAATCACAGCAGACGGTTGGGAAAAACGGATCAGAGAATATGGAATCCATTCAGTTACAATTTTGGACGAAGATTTCCCGGTTCAATTGAAAACCATTCCCGATCCTCCTCCTTTTCTTTTTTACCAGGGAGACCTTTCCGCACTCAACGGACGCTGTCTTGCTATGATCGGAAGCAGACGCGCATCCTATGCCGGTCTCCAAGCAACCGAAGATATTGCCCGGGACCTGAGCAAGGCCGGTATCCGGATCATCAGCGGGTTCGCATATGGTATCGATACCGCAGCACACAAGGGCTGCCTGAGCGGGTCCAGTCCCACCGCAGCGGTTCTCGGATGCGGCTTGAATATTAATTATCCGGCTGAAAATTCGGATCTGAGAAAAAACGTTCTGAGTCACGGCGGTGTCCTGATCAGTGAGTATGTCCTGGACGAAAAACCACTTGGAGCGCATTTCCCTGTCCGAAACCGGATTATCAGCGGGCTGAGCGACGCTGTCATTCTAATGGAGGCACAGATCCGGAGCGGCAGCATGACAACAGTCAATCACGCTGCAGACCAAAGTCGTGATGTTTTTGTCTATCCCGGGGACCCGAGATCGGAACTTTGTTCAGCCAATCATATGCTGCTCCGGGAAGGGGCAATCTATTTTACAAAAGCCGAAGATATCCTCGAGGATATGAAGTGGCTTGACAAGGAAGAGAATGTAAGGCAAAATATCGATTGTTCAAAAGCACAAGCAAATCTGACAGAAACGGAAAAAAACATTCTGTCGGCTTTGATCCCGGGCGCGCTCGGGTTTGATCAGCTGGTGAACAAAACAGGCCTTGATACAGCCGGGCTGCTGAGCACCCTGACCATGATGCAAATCAAAGGACTGGTGGTCGCACTGCCGGGGAAGATTTATCAACTGAAACAATAAACCGGAGGGGTTTTCATGGCAACGGGAAAACAAAAACTGATCATAGTGGAGTCACCGGCTAAGGCAAAGACAATCAGCCGTTATCTTGGGAAAGGATACAAGGTGGAAGCGTCACAGGGGCATGTCTGTGACCTGCCCAAGAGCCAGCTCGGCGTAGATACAGACAATGACTTTGAAATGAAATATATTACCATCCGCGGAAGAGGAGAAATTCTCAGTCGGATCAGGAAAGAAGCCAGGGCAGCTTCCCAGATCTACTTTGCGACAGACCCTGACCGCGAAGGAGAAGCCATCAGCTGGCATCTGTATCATATTCTAGGGGTCTCCGACAATGAACCCTGCCGGATTGAATTTAACGAAGTAACCAAGAAAGCTGTCCAGGCCGCTATCAAACATCCCAGGAAGCTTGATCTTTCAAGGATTGACGCACAACAGGCAAGACGTGCGCTTGACCGGCTTGTCGGATATAAAATCAGCCCGCTGCTATGGGCCAAGGTTAAGAAAGGCCTATCTGCCGGACGGGTACAGAGCGTAGCTACCCGCATGGTTGTGGACCGTGAAAATGAGATCAATGCCTTCATTCCTGAAGAATACTGGGAGATTTCCGCAGACTGCCAGACTGCCAGCAAAGGAAAAAATAAAAAGGCGGTATTTACCGCCCGCCTCTACAGCGTAGATCATGAAAAAGCCTCCGTTTCCAATGCGGAGGAAGCCGACCGTATCAGAACGCTGATCGAAAAAGACCAATTTGTAATCACTGAAGTTAAAAACAAGGAAAAACGGAGGATGCCTTCTCCTCCTTTCACCACTTCAAGCCTTCAGCAGGAAGCCAGCCGAAAATTGAGTTTTACCACAGCCCGGACGATGCAGATCGTCCAGCAGCTCTATGAAGGCGTAGATCTTGAGGGAGAAGGAACCCAGGGTCTTGTCACGTATATCCGTACAGACAGTGTCCGCATCAGCGATGAGGCACTAAATGCTTTGCGGTCATATATTCCTGAAGCCTTCGGCTCAAAGTTCCTTTCTGAGACTGTGAATGAATACAAGGGAAGGAAAAATGCCCAGGACGCTCATGAAGCAATTCGTCCGACAGATGTAACGAGAACTCCGGAATCCATCAAAAATTCTTTGAGCCGGGAACAGTTCATGCTTTACCGCCTGATATACAACCGGTTTGTAGCCAGTCAGATGGCTCCGGCCGTTTACCAAACAATGACTGCCACTATCGAAGGAAATCATATCGGCCTGCGTTTTTACGGAGAGCATAAGACATTTGCGGGATTTACCACCCTGTATGAGGAAAGCCAGGACGAAGCAACAGAATCCAATGAGATGACGCTGCCGCCGCTGACAGAAAGCACCTCAGTAGTCATTACGCATGTGGACAGTGAGCAGCATTTTACCCAGCCGCCGAGCCGGTATACAGAAGCCAGCCTGGTCCGTACACTCGAAGAGAACGGTATCGGCCGTCCTTCCACATACGCACCAACCATCAGCACAATCATCTCCAGAGGCTATGTCTCCAGAGAAAAGAAACGTTTGTATCCTACTGAACTCGGTATCATGGTCACCCAAATGATGGAAAAGTATTTCAGCGACATTGTTGATACCGAATTTACAGCTACCATGGAATCCCGCCTTGATGAAGTTGAAGAAGGTACTCTGGACTGGAAACAGGTTTTAAGGGATTTCTATCCGGACTTCGAGAAAACGCTGAAAATTGCTGAAGCCGAAGTGGAAAAAATCGAAGTCCATGACGAAGTCAGCGATGTAATTTGTGACCAATGCGGAGCTTTAATGGTATATAAGATGGGACGTTTCGGGAAGTTTCTTGCATGCCCTAATTTCCCCAACTGCCGGAACACAAAACCTGTACTTAAATATATCGATGCACCATGTCCCAAATGCGGCAAACGTCTGTTGGAAAAGATCAGCAAGCGCAGCCGGAAGTTCTATGGATGCGAAGGCTATCCGGAATGTGATTTCGTTTCATGGGATAAACCAGTAGCTGAAACCTGTCCCAAGTGTGGTTCCTATATGGTTGAAAAACACAATAATAAAGGCGAATTGCTGCATCTTTGCGCCAACGAGAACTGCCGCTACAAAATTGCTGCGGTGATTCCCGAAGAGGATGGCGACGGAAATGATTGATCCCCGGGCAAAAGTTATCGGCGCAGGCCTGGCCGGTTGTGAAGCTGCCTGGCAGTTGGCAGAACGAGGTATCCCTGTTACACTGTATGATATGAAACCGGGCAGAAAGTCTCCTGCACATCATTCAAACCATCTAGCAGAGCTGGTTTGTTCCAACAGTTTTCGAAGCAACCGGTTGTCCAACGCTGTCGGACTGCTGAAAGCTGAGATGCGTGAACTGAATTCCCTGATCATGGCCTGCGCCGATCAATCGGCGGTTCCTGCCGGTGGAGCACTCGCTGTCGACCGTCAAGGGTTTTCTTTGATGGTCACGCAAAAAATCATGGAGCATCCTTTAATTGAATTTGAAGAAAAAGAAATGGAGTCCATTCCGGAAGGGCCTGTCATCATCGCCACGGGACCGCTCACTTCCGATAAAATGGCAGAAGCAATTCAGAAACTCCCCGGCCTGTCCACACTGAATTTTTATGATGCAGCTGCTCCGATCGTATATAAGGATTCGCTGGATATGGATCTGATTTACCGCCAAAGCCGATACGAACGTGGGAATGATTACCTTAATTGTCCGATGACTGAACAAGAATACAATCATTTCATTGATGAGCTTCTTGGAGCAGAAACAGCCGAAATACACGGATTTGAAGAAAAAAAAGTGTTTGAAGGCTGCATGCCGATTGAGAGTATGGCACGGCGTGGAAGATTGGTTCCGGCTTTCGGGCCGATGAAACCTGTCGGCCTCATCGATCCACGGACCGGAAAAATGCCATATGCTGTTCTCCAGCTCCGTCAGGATAACGCGGACGATACAATGTACAATCTGGTCGGTTTCCAGACCAGGCTGAAATTTCCCGAACAAAAACGCGTATTCGGTCTTATTCCGGGACTTGAAAGCGCTGAATACGCACGGTACGGCGTAATGCACCGGAATACTTTCCTGAACAGTCCCGGATTCCTGAATGATCATTATGAGATGATTTCCCGTCCAGCCTGCTATTTTGCCGGGCAAATGACAGGCGTTGAAGGATATGTGGAAAGCGCAGGCAGCGGCCTCCTTGCAGGAATCTCCCTGGCATGGCAAATGAAAGGAGCAGGGGAGTTCCGCCTGCCGTCCCTGACAGCTCTGGGGGCAATGGGGAAATATGTTTCCACGCCGAATCCACGCTTTCAGCCAATGAACTGCGCGTTCGGCCTGATTGATCCGCTTCCTGCAGATCCCGGAAACAGAAAAAAAGGCAACAAGCAGGCACGGTACGAGGCGGTTTCTGCCAGATCACTGGCTTACCTGAAAACCATCCGTACCTGAATGAAACAGAGAACAAGAAGGAGAATCAAGGAAAATGGGCAGTGTATTCAGAGGAACAACGATTTGCGCGGTACGCAGGAACGGAGAAGTTGCCATTGCCGGAGACGGACAGGTAACCATGGGAGAAAACACGATCTTCAAAACAGGTGCCCGGAAGGTACGCAGGCTGTATAACGGAACCGTAGCTGTCGGATTTGCCGGAAGTGTCGCAGATGCCTTTACTCTCTGTGAGAAATTTGAGGAAAAACTTCAACAGTGCAGCGGAAACCTGGAAAAAGCCGCTGTCGCACTGGCTCAAACCTGGCGGGGTGATCAGGTAATGCGGCAACTGGAGTCTATGATGATCGTAGCCAGTAAAGACGCATTACTGATCCTGAGCGGTACCGGTGAAGTGATTGAACCGGATGAAGGAATCGCAGCCATTGGATCCGGCGGGAATTATGCACTGGCTGCCGCCAGGGCGCTGATACAAAACACCGACTTAAGCGCCCACGAAATCGCTGAAAAAGCGCTCAGGATCGCAGCCAGTATCTGCGTATTTACGAATGACCATATCACTGTCGAAATCCTGTAAGAAAGAAGGGAAAAAAATGGCTGAAAGCTTAACGCCGAGACAAATTGTCCATGAGCTGGACCGGTTTATTGTCGGACAGGACGAAGCGAAGAAATCCGTTGCCATTGCCCTGCGTAACCGTTACCGGAGAAGCCGGGTCGACGAATCTATCCGGGATGAGATCATCCCCAAGAATATTCTGATGATCGGGCCGACCGGCGTCGGCAAAACAGAGATAGCCCGTCGTCTGGCTCGCCTGGTAAACGCACCATTCATCAAAGTAGAAGCAACAAAGTTTACCGAAGTCGGTTACGTTGGGCGCGATGTGGAAAGCATCATCCGAGATCTGACAGAAAACGCTGTGCGGATGGTCAGAAAAGAATATCAGGAAAAAGTAATGCCGAGGGCCCGGGTGCTGGCAGAAGAACGCCTTTCGGACATGCTGGCACATCCTCAGCAGAAGAAGAGTACCAATCCTCTGGATTTCCTTCTTGGCAAACAAAAAGAAAACCAGCAAACTGCAGAAGAGACCTCTGCCCTTGCCAAACGTAAGGAAGATATCCGGCAACAGTTGATTCGCGGCGATCTCGAAGATATGGAAATGGAAATCGAGGTTGAAGAGGAGGCTCCAACCCTTGAAGTCGGAGGTAACAGCATCAGCATCGGGGATATGATGGGCAACATGATGCCCAAGCGGACCCGTATGCGCCATGTCAAAGTAAAGGATGCCCGCAGAATTCTGACCGACCAGGAAGCAGCAAAGCTGATTGATAATGATGCCGTACAGGAAGAAGCGGTACGGAGAACGGAACAAGACGGGATCGTATTTATCGATGAAATCGATAAAATCGCCGGCAGTTCCCAGTCACACGGACCTGATGTCAGCCGTGAAGGTGTCCAGCGGGATATCCTGCCGATCGTGGAAGGATGCACGGTCAACACAAAGTACGGCGCTGTCAATACTGACCATATGCTGTTCATCGCGGCAGGTGCCTTTCATGTCAGCAAGGTATCCGATCTGATTCCGGAACTTCAGGGACGTTTCCCGGTCCATGTTCAGCTGAACAGTCTGAGTGTGGAAGATTTCCAGAAAATCCTGACAGTTCCGGAAAACGCTCTGACCAAACAATATACTGCTTTGCTGGCTGTAGACAAAGTGATACTCACATTTGAAGACAGTGCGATCGAAGCAATTGCCATTGCCGCATGCAACGCAAACGATAACGCAGAGGATATCGGAGCCCGCCGTCTGCATGCAATCTTTGAACAGCTTCTGGAGGATGTCAGTTTCAATGCCGGAGATGAGAATATGCCTCCTTTCGAGCTGAAAATCGACGGAGACTATGTCAATGAGCATCTGAAAGGGGAGAACAAGCCCCTTGATCTCAATAAATACATTCTGTAAGCAATGATGGAGCAGTCTGAATTCTATGCAGGCTGCTCCTTTTATGATATAATCATTGCAATTCAGAGCGTGGGAGGGATTACAATTATGATCAGGACCATCGGTATGATTGGAACAGGTAATATGGGATCTGCTATTCTCCGTGGAATTGTGGATGCCGATTACGTAAAACCCTCGCAGATCATCGCATTTGATGCAAATTCCAAACGAATGAGAGAGCTCGGAGAAGACATTCCAGGAATAACCCTGGCGATGGACTGCCGTGAAACGGCTGAACGGGCTGATCTGATCATTCTGGCCGTTAAACCCATCTATATTCAGGATGTCATCAATGAAATCCGTCCGGCGCTGCGCGGTAAAGCAGTGCTGAGTATCGCTGCCGGATGGACCGTGGATATGCTGGATAAATCACTGGCGGGTACTGGTGCAACATACATGCGGGTCATGCCAAATACACCCGCGCTGGTCGGTGAAGGAATGTCGGCGCTCTGCGACGAGACTACTTTTTCAAAAGAAGATTTTGATTATGCGAAGGGTATTTTTGATTCTGTCGGTAAAACAAAAGTGTTACCCGAACGTTTGTTTGACGGTGTTGTCGCCATCAGCGGAAGCTCTCCGGCTTATGTATATATGATGATTGAAGCAATGGCGGACGCCGGCGTTGCAGAAGGCCTGCCCAGAACATATGCTTATGAAATGGCTGCCCAGAGTGTACTGGGTTCTGCCCTGATGGTGATCTCCTCCGGAACCCATCCTGCAGCCTTAAAAGACGCGGTATGTTCACCCGGAGGTACTACAATTGAAGCTGTAGAGGAACTTGAGAGGAAAGGCTTCCGGGCAGCAATCATGGATGCTATGAAAGCCTGTGCACAAAAAAGCCGCGATATGTCCAAAACCAAATAATCGGAGAAAACAAGACCATGAATGAAAGAAAAAAGGTCAATATCTATACTGACGGTGCATGCAGCGGCAATCCCGGACCTGGCGGCTGGGCAGCAATATTAGAGTTCGGCCCGCACCGTAAGGAAATCAGTGGATATATGGCCGGAACCACTAATAACCGTATGGAACTTTTCGCCGCGATCAGCGGACTGGGTGCACTGAAAGAACCCTGTGATGTCAAACTATATTCCGACAGCAATTACCTGGTACAGGCTTTTAATGATCATTGGATTGAAAGCTGGAAAAAGAAAGGCTGGAAGACCACCAACGGTACTGCAGTAGAAAATCAGGATCTATGGTTTATTCTGACGGCCCAGACAAAGAGACATAACGTGGAATTCATCAAGGTTAAAGGCCATACTGATCATCCTGAAAACAACCGTTGTGATGAACTGGCCCGCGCAGCTATCGAAGAATTCCGCCGTCTGAATCCGGATCAGTTCGATAATGAAGAATAAATACGCATCGTCTGTATCAGGTTTTCAGGTACCATAGGAAATTTCTGATACAGTTCATTCCGGGGGAGGCGATCTGAACAAACAATAGAATTACTTATTCTGGCAGAAGCAGTCCTAACATTTCTGCCAATGGCAGAAACGTTGGAATAAAACAATCCTGCCAGGGAATTTATTGAATAGCAGAATCATAAACTATTCGCTAAACCATAGTTTTACGAATAGTTAAGGATATTTAAACTCATTATAGAAGGAGGGTACGGAATTATGGCTTCAGAACAAAAAAACCATTACAGGGATGAAATAGACGCCAAAAGGATTCTGCAAATCCGTTCCATCTGCCGTGAACTACCGGAAGCCTGCTCTGATTTCCTCCGCGGCATTGCCCTGACAACCGGTACATTCACCCGCTTGGCATATGCTATCGATCTGAGAACTTTTTTCCATTTTCTTCATCAGGAACGCATCGCATTCTGTGACCAGGATCCATGGCTTTTAACTGACAGTGACCTGGAGAAACTAACCCGTGCGGATCTGACTGCCTATGCGGAATACCTGACCTACTACCTGAAAAGCACCGATGATAATTCGGTACCGAAGAAAGAAATGATTAATCATGAGCTTTCTATTAAAAGAAAGCTCTGTGCAATCCGATCTTTTTATGATTATTTGTTCAAAAATCAACGTATTTCATCCAACGTAACAGAACTTGTTCCCCTGCCGAAGGTACATGAGAAACCGATTATTCGCCTAACCCGGGCTGAGATGGAAAAAATGCTTGATCAGACGCAGAACGGCACCGGGTTGAGCAAAAACCAGAGAAAATATCAGAAAATAACTGCAAAACGCGATTTTGCAATGCTCAGCCTTTTTCTAGGGACCGGTATTCGTGTCAGCGAATGTGTCGGTATGAACATCAATGACCTGGATTTAGAGAATAACGCGTTCCTGGTGACAAGAAAAGGGCAACCAGGTAGTCCTGTACTTCCCTCCCGAAGTGGCCGATGCCTTGGCTGAATATATGGAAGAACGGGAAAAAACAGAAGCCATTCCCGGTCATGAAGATGCCCTTTTTCTCAGCCTGCAACGACGCCGGATTACCCAGCGAGCCGTACAGAATCTGGTCAAAAAATATGCCGCAATCGCCGCTCCATTGAAGAGCAAAATCAGCCCCCATAAGCTCCGCAGTACATATGCAACCAATCTCTATCACGAAACCGGTGATATCTATCTGGTTGCAGATGTTCTCGGCCATACTTCTGTTGACACCACACGCAAGCATTATGCAGACATGACCGATGCCAGACGCCGAAAAGCCGCAGAACATGTCCATCTGCCCGGTGACCCGGAATTCAAGCCTGAAAACTAAAAAACGTATTAATAGATTTAGTAAAATACAGGAATTTCCTCTGTAATGCCGTAATGGTTCCGAAATTCCTCCAGATCTTTATCGCTGCGGATCAGGATCACATCCTCAAAATGGCCCGTTTTCTTATCCCGGAAGCCAGCAACCTTTTCTCCTGTGCATATGCTTGCACGAATGGCCGGCATTTTTTCGTTGTGATTATAAGCCGTATGGCAAAAAGAACGCTGATCTCGGTGAAACAACGGCATCTTCGTCCTCTCCTTACTTCATCAGGTCTTTTATCTTTCCTATCATCTTTGACAGTTCATGATTGGAATGGCCCTGCAGACTTTTGATATAATCGGTAAAGTCATTCAACGTCATCATCAGGTCATTATACAGGTTAACATTCCGAACATGGCCTTCCTCTGTCTTCTTCTGTTCCTGTTCAGGTCTGATTCTGACAGGCGCTTCGATCCTGATCCATTCATTTTTCAAGAGATCAAAGCAGGATCCGGAATATGGCGCGTCAGCGGGCACATGATAACGTTCAGAAACCGCCGATGTAAAAGCAGTACAGGATTCTTCATCCCCGTGATCGACGAATACATGGAGTGGTTTTTTCTGGAATTGGTCCAACCATTCCAGCAAACCGTTCCTGTCTGCATGACCGGAAACGCCCTGAAGCTGAGCCAGTTCGGCATTAACTTCCATCATTTCACCAAGAATATTGACTTCCCTGGCACCATCCAGGATTTTTCGTCCCAAGGTTCCTGCAGCCTGAAAACCAACAAAAAGAATCGTATTGTTTTTGTTCCATATTCCGTGCTTCAAATGATGGCGGATCCGGCCGCCTTCACACATACCACCCGAGGCAATGATTACCTTTCGCTTCCCATCCTCATTCAGCATTTTTGATTCATCCGAAGTCACAACTGTATGCAACCCTTCAAACCAAATCGGATTTTCTCCTTCCTTCATCACAGCACGTGTTTCTTCATCAAGGCACGCTGTATTGCACTGCAGAAAAATGGCTGTAGCTTCATTAGCAAGCGGGCTGTCCACGTAAACAGGAAATTCCTGAAACTCAGGGAGAAGATTATTTTGTTTGATTTCCCGGAAGAAATACAGTATTTCCTGAGTCCGACCCACGGCGAAAGATGGAATAATGACAGTACCACCACGGGAAAACGTTTTCCGCAGAACTTCCACCAGCAACGGAATCGGATCGATCCTTCGGTCATGCAGGCGGGTCCCGTAAGTCGATTCAATCAGGAGATAATCCGCCTCATTGATGACAGACGGATCACAGATAATCGGCTGATCAGTATTGCCAACATCACCGGAAAAGACCATTTTTTTCTGCTGCCCGTCTTCCTCAAGGAAAAACTCAATAAAGGAGGAACCAAGCAGATGACCCGCATCTGAAAAACGGACAGACAGTCCTTCGTCTACCATAACCATTTCCTGATACTTACAGGTACGAAAGCATTTCATGACATTGGCAGCATCTTCCCGCGTATAAAGCGGCTCAACATCCGGTTTTCCGACACGGCGATTCTTTTTCGTCTGGTAGGCAGCATCGGTTTCCTGAATCTGAGCGCTGTCTGCAAGCATAATCGAGCAGAGGTTGGCGGTTTCATCCGTACAGTAAATTTTTCCGCGGAAGCCGTTTTTATACAGAAACGGCAAACGACCGGTATGGTCAATATGTGCATGGGTAAGAAAAACGTATTCGATGGAACCAGGAGCAACCGGAATATCCTGCTGAACAAAATCATTTTCGCCCTGAATCAAACCGTAATCCACAATGCAATAACGCCCAGGAAGCCATTCCAGCATCGTACAGCTGCCGGTTACCTGATGAGTTGCACCAAGAAAAGTGATTTTCATGAATAAATCCACCTCTCTGTAAAAAATTTGATTTTCGCGTGAATGAATTTTATAATATGGACTGTGGATCCGGATCGACGGTGTCGGAGAGAACAATCCCATCGATAGCCACAGCGCGGAATTCGGACTCCCCTTTCACACATTTCATACAGTTGTCGCAGATTTTTTCCGGATCCAGATCGCAACGGTCACACTCTCCGCATCCGATACAGTTTCTGTCATATAAAACACACAGTCCGGTTTTTCCCATGGCCGGTCACCTCTTTATACAGGTTATCTTTATTATATCCTATTCGGAAAACTTTGGTCAACCGAAAAACCACGTACAAAAAACACAGGAGGAAAACCTGATGGACGGAAAAATCACACTGATTCCCGGCAAGGAAAAACGAGTCTGGTCCAAACATCCATGGATATATAAAAGCGATATACAAACAGCAGATGAGCATTGTTTACCGGGCAATGTCGTCAGTATATTCAGCAGCCGTGGTCGCTTCCTGGCCAAAGCGCTTTATAATCCGAACAGCCAGATTTCCCTTCGCATTATGAGTTACCGTGATGAACAAATCAACGGTTCATATATCGCAGAGAGGATTCACGAAGCAATAGATTACCGCAGAAGTTTTGCTGACCTCAAAAGCTGTCGTCTGGTCTTCGCAGAAAGCGACAGGCTTCCGGCCCTCATCGTGGATTCTTTCGGAGAAACATTGGTTTTACAGTGCCTGAGCTTAGGTATGGAACAGTTTAAAAAAGATATTGTTGACGCACTGGTGGAAGAACTGCATCCCCAAGGTATCTGGGAAAGGAATGACGTTCCTGTACGGAAACTTGAGGGTATGGAAATGACCACAGGACTTCTGTACGGAAGCGTTCCGGATCGTGTTGAGATGACTGAAAACGGGATCCGCTTTCTTGTCGATGTAAAAGAAGGACAAAAGACCGGATTCTTTCTGGACCAGAAAGAGAACCGTGCCGCTATTGCCCCCTTCGTCAAAGGCATGGAAGTGCTGGACTGCTTTACGCACACCGGATCATTCGCCTTACATGCCGGGAAATACGGTGCAAAAAAAGTCACTGGTGTGGATATCAGCAATTATGCCTGTGATTTCGCAGCAAGGAATGCGGATTTAAACGGATTGCAGAACCGAGTTCATTTCGTGACGGCAAATGCTTTTGACCTGCTCAGTGAAGAGAGCCGGAAAGGAACTAAATACGACGTAATTATTCTGGATCCGCCAGCTTTCACAAAAACACGAGCCGCTGTTGAAAGCGCAAGCCGGGGGTACAAAGAAATCAATCTCCGGGCCATGAAAATGATCCGGCCCGGAGGTATTCTAATCACATGCAGCTGCAGCCAGCATATTCTTCCGGAATTGTTCCAAAAAATTGTCAAGGACGCTTCTGATGACGCCAGAGTTTTTCTGCGCCAGATTGAATTCCGTACGCAGGGAAAGGATCATCCGATTCTTCCTGCCGCTCCGGAGACCCAGTATCTGAAATGCGGAATTTACCAGGTCTGGCCTTTATAACGATTTTGACTCATAACCGAGGTTTTTCAGGTCAGCAGGATTATTACGCCAGTCATTCCTGATTTTTACCCACAGCTGAAGATTGACATGCGTTGCCAGAAGCCTTTCAATATCCGCCCTGGCTTCAGAGCCAATCGTCTGCAACATCGTACCGTGCTTACCGATAATAATTCCTTTATGCGCTTCCCGCTCACAATATATTGTAGCATGGATCTCTGTCAATGAGTCAGATTCTTTCTCAATTTTCATAATTTCCACTCCGATTCCATGAGGAACTTCGTCCCGCAGATGGCGGAGTGCTTTCTCCCGGATGATTTCCGCACAGAGGATTCTCTCCGGCTGGTCGGTAATCATGTCCTCCGGGAAATATTTCGGGCCTTCCGGCAGGCATGTAAACAAAACTTTCACTAGCTCGGAAAGACCGGCTTTCGTTTTCGCACTGACCGGAACAATATCCTGAAAGCCGCAGGAAGCAAAACGGGATGTCACTGTCAAAATATAATCTGGTTTTACAAGGTCAATTTTATTCAAGGCCAGAATCACGGGAACTTTTTGCTTTTCGCAGAGATCTCGGGCAATTTCCATATCTTTCTCAGCAGTATCCGTCACGTCGGCAATCATCATAACGCAATCCATTCCATCTAACGCATGCTGGACAGACTGCATCATATACTCCCCCAGTTTTGTCCGTGGCTGATGAATCCCGGGCGTGTCCAAGAAAACAATCTGTTTGTTATCCTGCGTCAGAACGCCCATAATCCGGCTGCGAGTAGTCTGGGGCCGGCTGGATACGATGGCGATTTTTTCCCCGATCATGGCGTTCATCAGAGAGGATTTACCGACATTGGGCCGTCCAATAATCGTAACAAAGCCAGAATAAAAAGAACTGTTCATAAAAATGCCTCCGGTTTTAATTCAGATCATTCGGTCCGAAACCTTCAGGAAGAAGTTCCGAAAGATGTTTTTTTTGTACTCCGCATCCTTCCGCTGTAATCCAGACCGTCATCCCCGGTGAAAACTCAAACATCACCTGCCGGCACAGGCCACAGGGCCAGGATGGATGATCTGCAGTAATCACAATATCAGTAAAATGAGTATATCCTTCACTGACTGCTTTGAATACCGCAGTTCTTTCAGCGCAATTTGTCACACCGAAAGAAGCGTTTTCAATATTACATCCGGTAAATATTTTGCCATCTTCCGTACAAAGAGCTGCACCGACAGGAAAATGTGAATAGGGTGAATAGCTATTTTTCATAGCATCATAAGCAGCTGCAATCAGTTGTTTATCCGGTGTATCCACACAAACCACAGACCGTGCTGTATTATCAGGCACGACAGAAGAAAGAATATTTTCTTCCATTTTTCTCATTTTGTTCCTTTCTGACTCCTCCATGTGATCATATCCCATCAGATGGCAAATGCCATGCACCAGCAGATAAGCAGCTTCCCGCACCCTTGAATGACCGTACTCAATAGCCTGAGCATAGCAGTGCGGAACAGAAATCACAATATCTCCAAGAAAGCAGGAATCCGTTTCATCATCAAATTCCTTCCTGAGCAGATCCGGACAATCAGACGCTGTTTTCCCTTCGGGATAGAGAACTGAAGGAAAGGACAAAACATCCGTTGATTTATCCAGGCCGCGGTATTCCGCGTTGATCCGCCGGATCGTCTCATCATCACACAGATGAACTGAAATACTGCATGGCATACCGATACCCTCACAGACCGGACAATAATCCGCTGCTTTTTCCATAGCGATGATGCAATCAGGATCCATTTGTACATCCTTAATCCAATCAATCATCATGCCCCTGATCCTCTTCTGTTTCAGCCGGCATCTGTTCCGACTTCTCTATGGGGTTTTCGGGTTCAACTTCTTGAACCGGTGTTTCATGCTTTTGCTCCGGCATATTCCCGGACGCATAATGCTGAACAACAGGATATTCTATCCGTTCATGATAGACGCCCTTCAGAATGCTGGAGAACGCTTCACAAATCTGGTCAATATCCTTCAGAGAAAGGGGACTGTCGCTGAGCTGGCCGTCCTCAAGCTTCCCACGGACCAAACGTTCTATAAACTGGTCAATGGCTTTCGGTGTTGGATCTTTCATAGACCGGACTGCTGCTTCAATTGTATCCGCCAGCATAACAATTGCGGCCTCTTTCGTCTGCGGCTTCGGCCCATCGTAACGGAATTCGTTGATGTCCACCGGATTACCGTCGGACATCTGAAGTGCCTTATGATAGAAGAACATGACGGGTGTAACACCGTGGTGCTGACGGATAATGTCCTGCACTTCCGGCGGAAGATGTTCCTTTTGTGCAATCAATACTCCATCCTTTGTATGGCTTGTCAGAATCGCAGCAGAGACATAGGGATCTGTTTTCTCATGAGGATTCTCACCCATCTGATTCTCTTTAAAATACCCGGGACGCTTCAGCTTACCAATATCATGATAATAAGCACCAGCTCTGGCCAGGTATGGATTTGCACTGATTTTCTGAGCGGCTGCTTCCGCAAGATTAGCGACAATGATGGAATGATGGTATGTTCCCGGAGCTTCAATCATCAGCCGGCGCATCAGGGGCTGATTCGGATTAGTCATTTCCATGAGTCTGCTGGGAGTAGCCAAGCGGAAAATGGATTCAAAAACAGGTTGCAGGGCTACGGCAAGCATACCGCTCAGTACACCGCCAGCGGCAAACCAGGCGCAGGTCTCCACCAGTTTGCCGGAATCCGAGGCTGACAGAAGATGAAAAGCAAGAACAGCAAAAACCCCGGTCAGTGCCGAGAGCAGCCCCGAAAGAAGGACACGGACACGTTGAGGATGTCCGTGAATGAACTGAAGTGTAACTGTTCCGCCAAAGACTGCTGCAAAGAAAAGAATCACAACATCAGAAAAGGAGGAGGAAGAATTACCGCTGACAAGTCCCGATAAAAGAATGCTCAGCGGCAGGATGATGATCATACCGGCCCTGTGGCCGAGCAGGATCCCTGCAAGCACCGGACCCAGAGTCAACGGGATCAGATAAGCATTTGGAATAACATGGGCAGCTGCATCAATTCCAACACAGACAAGAACAATCAGAAGCAGAACAAACATCTTACGCGTATTCTGGAGCAGTTCTTTTTGAACCAGACGCACTGAAAGGATCAGAATCACCATAGAAGCAATGATGACAAGAAAGGACCCGGCATAAACTGAATAATTATATGTATTTTCTTTCAAGAGTCCCAGCGTCCGCATCATCTCCAACTGGTTCCGGGTAATCCGATCCCCTTCCCGGATTATGTTCTGTCCCTGAAGGTAGATAACAGGCTCTACAGCATCCATGGCATTCTGCCGTGCCTGATCAGTCGCTTCCTGATCAATAATCATATTGGGCCTGACACAGGAACGCAAAATCGTCGGGAGGATATTCTGCGTCAGGCTGACATCGAGCTTATATCCGACAATCGACAGAATCGTCTGAATGGCCTGAGTAACCTGTCCTTCACGGACTGTATTATTCATGGAATTATTAACAACGGTGGTAACCGTACTCACCATGTCGTCAAAAGACGCAGTATCGGTTTTCAAAAGGGTTGTAATCTGGTAACGGGTAAGATTCAGGTCACCGGAAAGTTTGTAAGCATAATCAACTTCCTCTTCCGTAAATGTCGAATCCATCCTCTTCTTATCTTCTTCAGCCAACGTAACACCATACTGCTGGATCGTCCTAAGTTGTGTAAACCAGAAATTCAGAGAGGACATGACTTCTTCCTTGACATCCTCCTGAAAACGATAAGTCGGCTCGACAGCTCCGGCGGCCGCAGTCTTTTTATCCTCCGTTCCGACTTCATCAATCACATCCTTTGTCGCATTGATTGTTTCATGAGAGATGGAACCGACTTTCAGATCGTATTTCCGCGGGGTACAAACAGCAAAGAAGAAAACCATGAGCACCAAGGCAGTGCAAAAAATCATCAATATGTTGATGAAGGCTGCTGAATGCAGGAAACTTTGAAACGACTTCTTCTCTACGGAAGTTGTTTTTTTCCTTTGGACTTTCGCGGACATGAAATCATCTCCCCCTTTCGTCCGGATCATTTGGTGAACCATGGCGTTCATAGGCATCAACAATCAACTGAACCATTTCATGGCGGACAATATCTCTTCCGGTCAGCCGGATAATTCCAATATCAGGAATATGATCCAATATCTGTATTGCTTCAGCAAGTCCGGATTTTTTACCAAAAGGCAGATCTGTCTGGGTAATGTCTCCTGTAACTACCACTTTAGAATGGAAGCCAATACGGGTCAGGAACATTTTCATCTGTTCGGAAGTGGTATTCTGAGCCTCATCCATAATAATGAAAGCATCAGACAAGGTCCTGCCGCGCATGTAGGCCAAAGGAGCCACCTCCACAATACCTCTCTCAGAAAGTTTCATATAAGAATCCGGCCCCATGAAATCATACATGGCATCATAAAGCGGGCGAAGATATGGGTCAACCTTCTGGGAAAGATCGCCGGGCAGAAACCCCAGCTTTTCTCCTGCTTCCACAGCTGGGCGTGTCAGGATAATCCGCTCCACATCCTTGTTTTTCAGGGACATGACAGCCATTGCCATCGCCAGATAGGTTTTTCCAGTACCGGCAGGCCCAATCGCAAAAGTCAGCACGTTTCTCTTGATCGCATCAACATATTCCTGCTGGCCGATGGTTTTACAGGTTATCTGCTTTCCGCGGTGTGTGACAGCAATGACCGTTTTCAGATTGTTACTGATCTGATCGGCTTTGCCTTCGCGTATCATAGAAATCACATAGCGAATCCTCATACGGTCTATGGCTTCATTCCTGGAAATCAGATCAAGAAGAACCTGAATCGTCTGTTGGGCCAAGCGGATCCCTTCCGGTTCACCGCCAATCAACAAATGATGATCATGAAGAGAAATCTTTACATGACATTCCCTCTCTACAAGTGCAATATTCTGATCATTCAAACCAAAAAGAGAAACATATGCATCCATAGAATCTGCGGATAAATCAAATTCATGGGTTTCTATCAAGTCAGGCCGCTCCCCCTCTGCATAGGAATTTTTCATTATCATACCGTTTTTATAGAAGATTTGTCAAACTTTTCAGCAATACAGAAAAGATACAGTTCTAATTGGAAGAAATCTGATTGACAGGCATCAGAAAGTATGCTAATATCCGAATAATTTCATAAGGAAATGCAATGAAGGAAGGAAAACCTGTTTCCTTGATTTCAGAGAGCCGCCGTTCGCTGCGAGACGGTACAAGGCACAGGAAATACTGCTTCCGGAGCTGATTCTGTCAAAACTGCACGCCAGTCTGTAATGGAATCCGGCCGCCCCGTCATCGGCTTTGAACTTGAATGAGTTCGAGAGTGATTCCTGTAGAAGGAATAAACCGGGTGGTACCGCGGAGTTTTTTCGTCCCTGAAGCAAAGGAGCTTCAGGGTTTTTAAATAAAGGAGGAATAAACAGGATGCATAATTTGGAAACGATTCTTATCAGTGACTGTACGCTGACCGGGAATGAAGACCAGATGAGCCTCAGTTTTCGGGAAAAGATTGAGTTCTGTAAAATGGTCAATAAGCTGAATATATCAGTTATTCAGCTGAATCCGATCCGTCAAAAGAAAATTGACAGCCTGCTGATTAAAAGTATCGTATCTGCAGTCAAGAACGTGATTGTAGCAGTTCCGGTAGACCTGAATGCTGACAGCGTGCAGGAAACATGGGAAACACTGAAACATGCGGAATCTGCCCGGCTTCAGATAGCTGTTCCCGTCAGCAGCGTTCAAATGGAATATATCTTTCATATGAAACCTGCCGCCATACTGAAAGCATCGGCTGACACAATCCGTGAATGCAGAAAAATGACGAAGGATATCGAATTTATTGCAGAAGATGCTACCCGGAGCGACCATAATTTTCTATGCAGCATTATCAAGGAAGCCATAACAGCCGGCGCCGGCACCATAACACTTTCCGATAAAGCAGGTGAAATGCTTCCGGATGAAATCGGCGGATTCCTGGACAGGCTGACAGAAGATGTACCAGAATTGAAAAAAGTCACCCTTGGATTCAGTTTCTCCAATAATCTGTGTCTTGCTGATGCCTGCGCAGTTGCAGCTATCCGCCACGGTATAAGGGAAATCAAAGCCATGGTTTGCCGCGATGATGGAATTTCACTCGCAAACATCTGCAGGATTGTTCATATCAAAGGCTCTGAGTTCGGTGTCAGGACAAGTGCAAATACTGAACAAATCCGTCGTGTTCTCGGTCAGATCAGCGTTCTTTTCGGTGGGAAGGGCAGCTTACAGGACCGGGGACGGGACAACCTGACAGATACAGCTGAGGGGTTGTATGCCAGCGATTCCAAAGAAACTCTGCTGCACGCAGTTGATCGCCTCGGTTATGATCTGAACGCAGAAGATCAGGAGAAGGTCTGGGACAGTTTCCAGAAGATTACTGCGAAAAAAGATATGATTACCATGAAAGAACTGGATGCCATCATCGCAGCGGAAGCCATGCAGGTGCCTTCCGTTTACCATGATATCCGCTATACCATCAATACTGATCATTCCATCGGCGCGATGGCGCACATGAAAATGAAATTTGATGATAAAGAACTGGAGGGCGTTTCCACCGGAGACGGCGTTGTGGATGCAGCTTTTTTATCCATTGAAAAGGCTATCGGCCGGCACTTTGAACTAGATGACTTCCAAATCCAGGCAATTACTGAAGGCAAGGAAGCCATGGGAGAAACTATTGTCAAGCTGCGAAACAACGGAAAACTATATTCAGGCCGCGGACTGAGTACCGATATCGTCGGATCTAGCATCATGGCATATATCAACGCGCTGAACAAGATTATGTTTGAGGAGGAGAATGCATGAAACTCTCTTTTTCAACCAGAGGCTGGGAACGGTTCACATGGGATCAGAACGTCCATGACGCAGCGGATCTCCAGTTCAAAGGAATCGAAGTATATAATCCTCACAAACAAAAAAACTGGAAGGAACCCGCCAGTCCATTCCATCAGTACCAGCAGAATGATACTATCCGGGAACTTCGGAAAAACCATCTGACAATTCCCTGCCTGGACACATCTATTGACTTAAGCACGAATATCTCTGCATCTTTCAGCGAACTGATCCCTTCATTGACTGATCTTTGTACAGCCTTCCGGATTCCCTACATTGCTTTCTGTGCATTGAACGATAACGAAGATAATGTCCGAAATGCGCTGAACCGCCTGCTTCCTGAGTCGGCGGAAAATAACCTCTGTATCCTGATCAAAACAGTCGGAATCTATTCTGACACCAAGCGGCTCCGGGCACTTCTGGACGAATATGCGAGCGATGAACTGGCATGTCTCTGGGATATGCATCACCCCTACCGGGACCACTTGGAGAAGCCGGATACAACCATCCGTAATCTCGGCGGATATGTACGGCATGTTCACCTGCGGGATTCCAACGATGACCTGACATATAATCTGATCGGAGAAGGAACGATTCCGATTCAGGACATGATGAACGCCCTGTCCTCGATCGATTATAATGGTTTTATCTCCCTTGAATGGAAACCGGACTGGATTGATGAACTACAGGATCGGGAAATCATTTTCAGTCATTTTCTGAACTATATGAACCGGTTTGATAATCCGAGAGGAAAAAAGAAAAACCTGTATTTTAACCATGACGGTACCGGAAAATATGTATGGAAAAAAGATGAGTTGGTGGATCTGACCTTCGGCCAGGTGCTGGATCGTATGGTCGAGGAATTTCCGGATCAATATGCATTCAAGTATACTACACTGGATTATACACGAACCTATTCTGAGTTCCGTGACGATGTTGACCGGCTTTCCAGAAGCCTGATTGCCATGGGCGTTCGCCCCGGCAGCAAGGTAGCCATCTGGGCCACTAATGTACCTGCCTGGTATCTGACCTTCTGGGCGACCGTCCGGATCGGCGCTGTCCTTGTCACCGTCAATACCGCATACAAAATTCATGAAGCTGAATATCTGCTCCGCCAGAGTGATACCCATACGCTTGTGATGATCGAGAAGGCTCTGGACAGCGATTATCAGAGCATCATCAATGAACTGTGCCCTGAGATCCGGAAAAACAAAGCCGGCGAACCTCTCCACTGCAAACGACTCCCCTTCCTTCGTAATGTCATTACTGTCGGTTTCCGCCAGACCGGATGCCTCACTTTTGAAGAAGCGATGCACCGCTCGGAAGCTGTTTCAGAAGAAACCCTGAAGAGCTATCAGGAAAGAGTTATTCCGGATGACGTCTGCAATATGCAGTATACCAGCGGAACCACAGGTTTTCCGAAGGGCGTTATGCTGACCCATTATAATGTAGTCAACGACGGGAAATGTATCGGAGACCGTATGGGACTCTCTACCGCAGACCGGATGATGATTCAAGTACCGATGTTCCATTGCTTCGGCATGGTGCTGGCGATGACTGCATCCATTACGCACGGAACTACGCTCTGCCCGCTGCCTTATTTTTCAGCAAAGAACTCCCTGGCCTGCATCAACCAGGAAAAGATTACCTGTTTTCACGGCGTCCCCACAATGTTTATTGCCATGTTTAACCATGAAGACTACCGGAAGACCGATTTCTCTCACATGAGAACCGGCATCATGGCCGGATCTGGCTGCCCTCCGGAATTAATGAAACGGGCCGCCCGACCGGATGAAATGAATATGCGAGGTATTGTAAGCGTATACGGGCAGACGGAGTCATCCCCCGGCAGCACGATGAGCGCATGGACTGATTCACTTGAACTGAGAACTGAAACTGTCGGATATGCTTTCCCTCATGTACAATGCAAAATTGTAGATCCAGAGACAGGAAAGGAACTACCGGACGGCGTTGACGGTGAATTCTGCTCCAGAGGTTATCATATTATGAAGGGATATTACAAAATGCCCGAAGCCACATGCGCCGCCATCGACAAGGATGGTTGGCTACACAGCGGAGACCTGGCCAGAAGAAATCCGGACGGCACGTTCCTGATTACAGGCCGGATTAAGGATATGATCATACGCGGCGGTGAAAATATCTATCCAAAAGAAATTGAGGAATTCATATACACACATCCTTCCGTTGCAGACGTGCAGGTAATCGGTGTTCCGGATGCAAAATATGGCGAAGCAGTGATGGCCTGCATCATCCTGAAGGACGGTGCTCAGATTACGGAAACCGAAATTTCGGAATACATCAAGAGCCATATGGCCCGACACAAAGTGCCGCAGTATATTGAATTCGTGAGTAGTTTCCCGATGAATGCCGCGGGAAAAATTCTGAAATACAAAATGCGGGAGGAGGCGGCGGAACGTCTTGGTCTTGTCGGTGCCGCCGGTATCGATACTGCGGGTAATGGAAAATAAATAAAGAGCAGCTGAGGAAGAGGAATGTACCCGCTATTTCAGTTCCGGTTCAACAGGAAACGCATTTCAGCGGGCTCATTGAGAACCCGCGCGCAGCCAAGAACAACGCAGTCTTTCGCTTCCGGAGCAACGATACACGGAATTTTCAACACATTGCCGATTGCTTCTGCTAAGCCGTACAGATTGGCAGCTCCGCCGGTCAGCGTAACTCCGCCTTCAAAAATATCTGAAGCAAGCTGGGGCGGTGTACGTTCCACGATGACCTGAATGCCCTCAATCAGGTCATTAATGCTTTCAATCAGCGCCTCATAGATTTCATCCGAGTTAATACTCATGGTTTTCGGCAGACCAGACAGCAGATTCCGCCCTGTGACATCCATCGTGACAGAAGGATCCCGCTGCACAGCCCCCCCGAGAGCTATTTTTACCTGTTCAGCGGTCCGTTCCCCGATCAGCAGATTATATTTTTTTCGAAGATACCGAACGATTGCATCATCAAAATGATCACCGCCGATTTTGATTGAGCTCATAACGGACACAGCGCCGTTATACAAAACAGCGATATCGCTGCCGCCTGCGCTCATATCCACAATCATGCTGCCGTAGGAACCAAGAAAATTCAGCTGGGCCCCTAATGCAGCGGCAATATTTTTGTCAAGCAGCTGGGTCCGGCGGATACCAGCATCAAACATTGCACTGATCAATGCTTTTTTCTCAATATCCTTGATACCCGCAGGAACAGCCATAATTGCTCTCGGGCGGGCAAAGAAACGTTTCCCGATGACGTGAGCAATATCATACCGCAGCATAGCATTCGTCAGGTCAAAATCAATCATATCGCCCTGAGCCAGCGGTCGTATGATTGCTATGTTGGCGGGCGCGCGGCCGATCATCCTATATGCTTCCATTCCGAAAGCAATAATCCGGCGGGTATCACGGTCCACCGCGACAACTGTCGGTTCACGAAAAACAATCCCGTGCCCCTTCATGTATATCACGACATTGGATGTGCCGAGATCAATTCCGATATCATTGGATTGCGCCATGAATGAACCTCTTTCTCCCGAATGGTCACAATTAGCCCCTGAGAATGATACCATTTCAAAAGAAAAATAGCAACTCCGGGCGCCTTGACAAGCGAAACTGAAATCTTCATAATAAAATCGGTGTATTTTATGTAAGGGGATGGTAAACTGGTGTCCATCAAAATTCTGAACGTGTTACCGGGATCGCCGGCTTCACGGGCAGGTATCTGTTCCGGTGACAGTATCGTCCGGATGAACAGCGAGGAAATTATCGATGAAATCGACTACCAAGCCCTTTGCGCGTCTTCACGGATTCATATGGAACTTATTTCAGAAGTCGGAAAACCATACGAATGCTCCATTATCAAAAACGACTGGGAACCGCTCGGCGTAACATTGGATGAAAAAACACAGTTAAAGCCGCGTCAATGCAGGAACCATTGCCAGTTCTGTTTTATCGACCAGATGCCTCCCGGAATGAGAAAATCCCTGTATGTGAAGGATGATGACTGGCGGCTCAGCCTGATCATGGGAAACTATATTACCATGACCAACATCAGCGACCAGGAGTTTACCCGTATTCTTATCCGAAGGGCTTCTCCCCTCTATATTTCAGTTCACGCGACAGACCCGTCAGTACGGTACAGCCTTATGAAAAACCCCCAGGCTGAAAAACTGATGAATCGTCTGTTCCAGCTGAAAGCCCATGGTCTGCAGTTTCACGCCCAGATCGTACTTTGTCCCGGGCTGAACGACGGTGAAATTCTGAAGAAATCCATTCGTGACCTTCGCTCACTGTATCCGTCAGCCCTTTCAATGGCAGTTGTTCCGGTCGGCCTTACGCGTTATCGGGAAGGATTGGCCGAATTACAATCCTTCGACAGTCTGATGGCGGAAGAAACACTGGATCTGATCGACAGCTTCCAACAGCAATACCTGGCTGAAATCGGCACTCGATTTGTTTTCGCTTCGGATGAATTCTACTGCATTACCGGCCGCCCGATTCCACCAGATTCGGTTTATGAGGGTTATCCTCAAATCGAAAACGGCGTCGGGATGCTTCGTCTCCTGGAACAGGAATGCCTGGAAGCCACCGAATACATACGGCCCCCTGATTACCGGCAGCGGAAGATCCTGATAGCCACCGGGTTCTCCGCAAAGCCGTTTATTCAGGAGCTGTCGAAACAGTATGCTCCCAAAGGAACAACTGTTGAAGTCCGTGCTGTGAAAAACTCTTTCTTCGGGGAA
>Ga0265298_10001381_pt1 | contig 35957 bp, 21 predicted proteins | sample AusTroGonzalo_MG_3_FD_193486 | JGI IMG/M metagenome (GOLD analysis project Ga0265298, IMG submission 193486) | Bovine rumen microbial communities from tropical cattle in Woodstock, Queensland, Australia - Gonzalo_01 | ecosystem: Host-associated > Mammals > Digestive system > Stomach > Rumen ...
TCCCCCTCGGCGGTTAAACCAAGGGGTGCAGTATATTTCGTTGTTAGTCATTAGTAGTTGGTCATTAGTTATTGCAAAGTAGGACTTTACAACAACGCATTCTATTGACTACTGAGTATTGACCAAAGACAAAATACTAGTGATCGTACGTGCTAGAACGTGCGGAACTCGGCGGAGGAGATCCACCATAGCGGTCGCCTTCGATCTTGTCGAGAACCTTTTCGCCTTCGTAGCCTTTCAGACGAGCCTGTTCAGGGTATTTCCAGAAGAGACGCGTGATAAGCTTGCCTTCACGGGTGAAATATTCCCAGACCATGCCATCGGCAGTTTCGTGGTCGGGAGGTCCCCACAGGAGGTTCACCATGTCGGTCGTCATGCCTTCTTCGATGTACCCCTGCTTGAAGGTGTTCTGCAAGTGCTTGTCGATGCCCATGCTTTCCTTGGAAATGAAGTACTCGCGTTCGTATTCGTTCTGGCCGACACCGCGTTCAATCAGTACGGGCGAAGAATACTTGTTGTTCGTACATCCAAAGAGCATGAGTGCACCGAAGGAAATAGCGCACAGATGGGAAAATTTCATTGGATCTCCTTGTATTTGATGACCACAAAATAAGAATTTATTGTGCAATTAGCTAAATAATTTTTAGATTTTACACTGAAATGAATAAGATTAACGCTTTGTTTAAAATTATTTTACTTAATGTCGCGATTTTTACTTCCCTGGGCTTTAGCGCTATGGGGGTTGACCATTCTAATTTGGTTGGATTGCGTTACGGACCGAACCTTTCTTGGGGAGGGATGGTAAACACTCCGATTGTCTGGGGACAGTGGGTGCCGCAAGCGAACCTCGGCATGCGTTATACATGGCTCGAACCGTTGTCGCCTTTGAACTATGGTGAGCCAATCGGCTTTGCTTCGGCCTACCTCAAGTTAGACGGATCCGTTGAAGTGACTCCGTTCTATGGCGGATTTCGTGCTGGACTAGGTCTTCGTCCTTTCAGAATCAATCCGCAGATTGAATTTAATTTTGTCTACGAAAGCTATTTTTATTTCAAGTCCAATTTGGAAATGGCTAATGCCGATGTGAAAGGGAAGGGCTCTATCGCAGAAACTTGGAACTCCGAGTACATCTTTGATAATGTGTGGGGTTCTGACAATGCCGAATTTGATTATGCTCAGCTTTTTGATATGAGTATTGACTTTAGCTACTCCTTGCCGCATGGCGGAGTCATCGGTCTTGGTGCGCATTACGTGCTGTCAGACATCAGCACGGACTTTGATGGCAAAAGCTATGACTATGAACGAAATATCCCTGTGTTCAGTCGCGATTATATTGTTGAACTCCAGAGCTTTGGGCGTTTCCCGGTGACAGACTTGGTATCCGTCATTTACGAGGCCCAATATTTGAAAACTGGGCTTTTACGTAGCGGAGGCAGCGTTCAAAAAGAATCCCTGAGCTATCGAATGTTGCTTTTGGGATCTCATTTCTCGTGGAGAGAGGGCTTTCGTAATTTTATTGTGAAGGCTGGTTTGTGGAGCCGTGATAAAAAGCGTTTCTATAACGGCTCACTCGCTCAACAGTTTTTGATTCAGCTTGAGTATAAGGGGTATTTTTCTTTCCCCTTCCATCGCTAGGTTACCAAATAATTTGGGGACCGGGAGCAGAATTTTCGGTTTGACGGTCTTGTGTATCGTGTCTAATTCTGGAGCGTTGGCTGGGTAGGCCGAACGAATCCAAAGGCTCCCGCTGTAATCTTCGCTTGACATGCTGGCTAGAGTTGGGAGCATCTCGGTTGCATAGGCTTTCCAGTTTGCAATGGAAAGGTAACGGGGCTTTTTGGAGGCTCCACGCATTACCGCTTTTTCGGGATGCGGGATTGAATCAACGACAATGCTCCACCAGGTGTTGGAGACCGCAGTGGCAAGAATATTGCTTTTCTGTTCCAGCTTTGTAGAATCGGGACACTTGAAGTAGCCGTTTGCTAAAAGTTCAAGATCATCGAGTTTTAAAGGCGTTTTGCCGATATTTTCTCTGAGGTGGTGGAGGCCCAGCTGGCGTTTGATTTTGCCTCCTTCGAATTCCATGTAGCGGTATTTTCCCGCGGTTATGTAAGTGAATGGACGGGTGTCGTTCGGGGTCACAAAGAATGTATCCAGTTCATCGGTATGGTGTCGCCATTCGATTTTTACGCCAGTTTTGTTTTTCTCCACATTGACGAATTTCCCCTCGACATTGATAACCGTCGAAGAATTCGTTAGGAGGTGCGGGCAAACTTTTTGCAAATTGCTTTTGGCCATTAAGGCGGGTGCCAAAATGCATGAAACAATAACTGTTATTTTTATGCCGTGAATCATATATTTTGAATATAGATAAATTTAAGGGCATTCAGTAAACATATAAAGGTTAAAGTTCGGAAACTTTAGTATAAAAGAAAACCCCGGCGCTTCCCAAATGGCTAAAAAGGAAGAACCAGGGTTTATGTTTTTTCAGGAAGAAAGGTTCGACAGGCTCACTAACCTTATTCAAGGTGCTAAGCCTGTGTACAAGGTCCCTGAGCCTGTCGACGGGCTCAGGGGTGAAAGACTATGCCTCTTCTTGCATTCCTTCGCCTTCGCCATCGTCACCGATATCTACAGAATCATTTTCACCGAGCTTGAAGAGTTCTACATCCTTCATGCTTTCGCGAATCTTCTGTTCGATTTCGTTGCAGAGGTCAGCGTTGTCCTTGAGGAACAGGCGCGTGTTTTCGCGACCCTGGCCGATGCGTTCGTTGTTGTAGCTGAACCAGGAGCCGCTCTTCTGGATGATATCCAGTTCGCAGGCGAGGTCGAGAATCGAGGCTTCGCGAGAAATGCCCACGCCGTAGAGAATGTCGAATTCGCACTGGGTAAACGGAGCGGCGACCTTGTTCTTAACGATCTTAACGCGGGTGCGGTTACCGATGACTTCTTCGCCGTTCTTGATGGCGGCGATACGGCGGATGTCGATACGCTGGGTGGCGTAGAACTTCAAGGCGTTACCACCGGTAGTCGTTTCCGGGTTACCGAACATCACGCCAATCTTCATACGGAGCTGGTTGATGAACAGCATGCAGGTGTTTGACTTCGAGAGAATGCCGGTGAGCTTGCGGAGTGCCTGAGACATGAGGCGAGCCTGGAGGCCCACATGGTTGTCACCCATTTCGCCATTGATTTCTGCTTGCGGAACGAGGGCGGCAACGGAGTCCACGACGATGATGTCGATGGCGCCAGAACGCACGAGTGTTTCGGCAATGTCGAGTGCTTGCTCGCCAGTGTCCGGCTGGGAAACGAGGAGCGATTCAATATCGACGCCGAGTTTGCGTGCGTAGACCGCGTCAAATGCGTGTTCAGCATCGATGAATGCTGCGACACCGCCGAGTTTCTGGGCTTCGGCAATGGCATGCAATGCAAGTGTCGTCTTACCAGAAGATTCTGGTCCATAAATTTCGATGATACGGCCGCGGGGGAATCCGCCTACGCCGAGTGCCATGTCTAACTGAATGCAGCCTGTCGGGATAACAGGGATGTCTTCGACTGGCTGTTGACCGAGGGCCATGATGGAACCTTTACCATAGTTCTTTTCGATTTGGGCGATTGCCGCTTCGACTGCTTTTGCTTTTTCGCTGGAAAGGTTGCTGGTGGGTGTAGTTGTTTTCTTGGCCATTTTTGACTCCGTTTTTTATCTTTTTTTTTGTTAATATACTAATTAGTGAACTTTTGTGCAAGTGCTTTTTTGGTTATTCAACAAAAAAAGAAGCTTGCTCATTACCTTATACACGCTTTTTTCACGGATTTTTTCACGGTTTCCTGTAAAAATTTCGCAAAACGCTTCATTTTGCAAACTATTGGCGACACACATCCAAACGGTACCGACAGGTTTTCCCGGTTCTGCTCCAGTTGGGCCCGCAATTCCAGAGGTGGCGACGGCCCATTCACAGTTGAGTTTTTGGCGGGCGCCTTCGGCCATGGCTTTTACGGTTTGTTCGCTGACTGCGCCGTATTTTTCCAAGGTTTCCTTGTCAACGCCTAACAGGTCGTGCTTGACTTCGTTCTGGTAGGCGATGATTCCACCCTTCAAGATTGCAGAAGAACCCGGCTCGTTGACGATACTCGATGCGATAAGCCCGCCCGTGCAGGATTCCGCCGTTGCCATCATTTCACCGCGCTTGATCAGTTCTTCCTTGATCTTCAAGGCCAGTTCGTGAATTTCGTGTTCGATATTGATTGTTTCGTTCATCATTACACCCATAAGTTAAAAACATTAAATGTCAAAAACAGACATTTTCATAAAAACCTGAAATTTTTTTGCGTTGCGTGCGTTTATATTGTCATGCCCGACGCCTGTCCTCGCTTGACGGGGATGATCGGGCATCTCCTTATTTTGGCGAAAAAAGTAGATAACTTTTAATTTTTTGGTTCAAAACAAGTAACCTCTTTTTCTATATTCGCGCAAAATGAAAGCAAAAACCTTCATATTGGCATTAATTGTGCTTTGCGCGTCTCTTTTTGCAGAGTCGCCTGCACCGGTTGCTGTCCCCGACTCGGTTCAGGGGAATGCGCCTGATTCTAGCCAAAATGTAATGGAAATGGCTGCTGAACCCGAAGACGAGTCCGATGAAGCGGAGCCGTCCGCGACACCGCCTGATGTAGATTTTCAGGTGGCGCAAACTCCAATTTTGAGAGGCAAGACCGGCATTGTTGCAATCGATACGCTTCCGGTGAACGAATGGGATATTCCGACATCGCATAATTCTCTCAAGTACGCGATGCTTTTCAGCTTACTTCCTGGTGGCGGTCAATATTACACGGAACACTATGTCCGTGGCGGCTTTTTGACTGGAATTGAAGGATTGCTGATATACGATATCTTTTTTAACAGGTCTTACCAGCGCGATAGGCTTTTAGAACGCGTGCGCCCGTTCCAAGATTCGGTGCTCTATTTTACAACGAAAGTCTTGGATGCTCGCCAAAACAGAATGCCTCATGATAGCATTCGTTTCTATCACGAAAAGCGTTTGGAATTCCTCGATCGCGTGCGTGCCCAAAGTGATAAGAAAATGGAACAGGAAGACGTTCGCAAGGCCGAAGTGGCATGGCTTATTGGTATCCACCTTTATGGGATGTTTGACACTTTTGGCATTTGGTACAACAATAACCACAGAAGCACTGAATATCGCGATATGAAAACAGCGGTGCTTTGGGCTTTGTTGCCGGGTGGCGGACAAATCTTTAACCGCGATTTCGGAAAAGCTGGATTAGTTTATATGGGTATTCTTGGTGCGATTGCAAGCGTTTCTACGTCGCAGAACATGGTAAACTATTACCTTGACCGTAAACACTTGGCTGAAAGAGAGAATGCTCAATCAGAAGAATACGATCGCCTTAAAGAACGTGTAACGTACTATCGAAAGAATCGTAATACTTACATTTGGGGTGGTGCGTTAATTTACTTGTACTCTATTGCCGATGCCGCTGTGGATGCGCTGCTAAGCGATTTCGACAGTCCTTTGCATATGGCGCTTGTGCCGAATTTCAACGGTGGGGCCCAAGCGGTTATGACGCTTGACTTTTAACCCCCTGCTCTCGTCTAGTTTATCCCATCTTAAGCTTAGGCATCGGAATTCCGTCGTGAATCTTCGTGAACGTTCCGCGGTACTTGCCTTCTTCGTTACGAGTAAATTCAAAACGTGTGACCATGGCGTATGTAAACAGTCCTTCAACGAAAACCTCGTCTGGTAGTCCGCAACGGGAATGCTGCAATGCCGCAATCACTCCTGCATGCGTGATGCAAAGAAATTCTCCGTCATCGGGGAGTGTATCCAAAAAATCGCCGGCGCGTTTATCGATGTCATAAAAGTTTTCGCCTTCGGGGAACCGGAACCCGCGGAGGTCGCTTATCCAGGCTTGCATTTCCGAACGGGGGACGGCGGTCAGCTTTTGGCCTTCCCAGGAGCCGAAGTTCAGTTCGATGACGGCAGGTTCTTTTTCGACCGGTAGACCTAGCAGTTTGGATGCTTTGTCTGCAAATCGGGTGCAGCGGAGAAGCGGGCTCGAGAACAAACGCGTCGGCTTTGCTTTCGCGTCGGTCAAGGCCTTGAGAGCTTTGTCGGATTCATCTTCAAATGTGGGGGAGACATCGAAGTCTAGTCTTCCGTAGCAAACATCGTTAGGGTTGTATGGCTTAGTATGTCGAATCGTCCAAAGTATCATTACTAGGTTACAGGGGTTAGGTTTGAAATTGTCATGCCAGACTCTGTGCCGGAATCGCCTTCTTGTTTTAAAGGTGGCCCCGGAACAAGTTTGGGGTAACTGTTTGATGGCGCAAAAATAAAAAAAGCCCCTGAGGGGCAATAAAAAAATCCTAGGCTACCTGAGCACATAAAGATTCACAAGTCCGTTGCTGCTTTCGCCCTGGCGAGTTGCCCGCAAATAATCATTGCGCAGGGCCTAGGACTGCCAAATATAGAATCAAAACTTTTTTTTTGCAAGGTATTTATGTTATCTATGAAATGAAATGTCCCATATTATACGCTAAGATTGCCGCAGTCACCGAAAAGTGGTCTAAAATACCCCATTTTTTGTTATTTCTTCGTAACGAATGTTTTACTGTTAAAAAAATGTTACTATATTCAATAGAGAGTGTTTGAGGTGTGGATCTTTTTTTGTTGGGGTCTATATTATGAAAAAAGGAAATATTTTTTTGAGAACAATTTTGAGTACTGTTGCCACCACACTGGGGCTGGCAGTATATTCTTCGGCACAAGGTGAAGAACCGGCGGTCGAACGTGACACTGTGTTGATGGATCCACTCTATTTTGTTGTGGATGGTGCTACCGTTACAGATGAAAACGAAAACCAGCGTCTCTGGAATGAGCTTATGAAGTATAAGCTCTGGGGAACGCAGTCGATTATTTTCAATAAACACGATTTTAAAATCAAGGAAACTAGCGGTTATACTGGAACTGCTGTTGGTGATATTATTTTCAATGATTATGGGCACACACTTGGTGGTCCAATTGTTTCGGGGCAAGATTTATTTTTTGCTAATGGTTCGGCGGAGAATGATTCTCTGATAGGCGGGCCGATATATGCCCGAGATCTATATTTGCCTAACAACTATAAAATTGAAAATTCTAGATATGATGGTAATATTTGCTTTGAAGGCGATATCATATTCAATGTGCCTTCTAAAGATGGTCCGGCTTGGGAGTATCAAGAATACCTTAAAACCATCAATCGCTTTATTGAAAATGCTCATAGAGAAGTCGCAAATGATGCTTCTAGAAAAGAAGGCAAAGTCTATGCGGATTGGCGCAATGGGCTTACGGATCCGTCCGTTTTAAATCTCGATGGATCCTTTGCTGATTGCCCTGAAGATGTTCCTAAACCAGACAATAAGCTTTCTGTTCCTCTAATAAAAGATATTACGAAATTGAATCCTGCTAAGAGTTGGGGACCTGCTATAGATGTCTCTTCAAATTTTGGAAAAATTGTCTTTGTTCATGTTCCTCCTATAACAGAAGCTGATTTGAATGAACATCCCAAAAAAGTTTGGTATGACTTGTTTGTAGAAAACCTTAAGGCTGGTGGCTCGATGGGTGAAATTATTTATATCCTGATGCCATCTAATACGAAGAACGCGAATAGAAAAACAGGGCGCTTGACCCGTATTTTCTCCAGGGATGGCTTTAATTTGGATGGCTCTGCGAATGATTTGAAAATACAGGTCGCTATCGTGAATGATAATGCTACTTGGAATGCCGCTACTCAAAAGTGGGAAAACCTTAATGAACCTGTTTATAATGGAGAAGGATCTATAGAATCTGAAGATAAACCATATTATGTAAAAAATGTTGGATGGTCTAATTTAGATAAACTTAACATAAATCCAGTTGCAGATTCGAATTATGCCGGTAATCTGTTGTTCTATACTACAGTTGATGTTGCTTGGGATGCAATGATTGATGTTGACTATCAAGGAACGTTTATGACTGCAGGTAATTTTACCATCGAGGATCATCTTAACATTGCAGGACAATTAATTGCTGGTAAAACTCTTAAGTTTGAATCTGACGTGAATGGTGAATTCCATTACGTTCCGTTTAACGCGTCCGAAATCCCGTCCAACATTTTCTCTTCCGATGTCTTTAAGGAAAAAGAAAATTATTGGTATCCTATGAACTTCTATTTGACGGATACGGCTCGTACTGAAGTAACTTTTGATTATTGCTTGGCTTTCTTCGGTTCTGGTGAAGGGGATGTCGCTATTCCGACAAGCGGAGTCTGGGCTAGTCGTAAATTTGCAGATATCAATGACCTTGATTTTGATGCTGTTGATTCGAAAGGGAATAAGTATCCGATGCCGCTTTGTTCGAAAGGAGAATCAGGACATGTTGTTATCGCCAAGAACCATCGTGTTCCGACTGAAGAAACGATGCCTTATATCAGCGTCAGGTTGGATGGCGATTATGAAGACGATGAATATATGTTGTTCAAGATTTCGAACTTGAATGGCGCTACTATTACGGGAGGCCGTTTCGATGGCGGTATTCCTGTTAAATTAGTGGATGATGACAATAAGGCGCCCTATTTTATCGATCCAGAAAAGACGAACTTGGTTGTTGTAGAGAATAAAGTAAAGGCGAAGGCCGGAACTATCAAGGCGAAGGATAACGAGGGTGATGGCTACACATTCGAAATTGTTGGTGGAAGCGCTCAGGACATGTTTGACATTGGGCTTACAACGGGTGTTGTAACTTTGAAGAATGGTGTTGAACCGCTCGATTACGAAGAATGGGTGGCGTCTAACACATCGTACACAATTAAAGTGGAACTTTGCGATTCAAGAGCAATTTCGTTTAATGCGCAACTTTGCTCTCGGGCTACATTTAAGGTAAGCGTTAAAGACTCTAACGAAACTCCGTATATTACAAATACAACGGATGTTATTGAAATTGCTGAAGGAGACGAGGACTCGTTCAATAAAGTTACCTCTGATGATTATGACAAGATTGATATTACACAGAATCAGTCTTTCCTCAATAATAAATATGAAATCGTTGGTGGCGATAGCGATATCTTTTTCATTACTTCTGATGGATTTATTCATCCGAAGAGTGGCGTTGTGCTCGATTACGAAGTGAAAAATGAATACGAAATCGTGGTGAGAGTGCGTGATGCGAATAAGGATACCGAAGGGAATTATCTCTATCCGGACTATTATGACGATAAAACATTCAAGGTTGTCGTAACGGATGTCGAAGACGGACCTAAGTTTGAATTTGCTGTTTACAATGGAAATGTTGATGAAAATGCGGCTAAAGACACTGAGGTTAAGCTGGATCATGTCATCAAGGCAACGACTACGCAAATCGGTGCTGATATTAAGTACAGCTTGGTGGACGAAACGAATTCGTTCGTAATCGACCCGACTACAGGTGTTATTACTGTTGCGGATGGTGCTATACTGGACTACGAAACAAAGAGTACATACAACTTGAAGGTTGTTGCCTCGGATGAATCGGGAGTCCAGGGCCAAGTTGTGCAAACGGCTACTGCTACAGTTGTCATTGATCTTAACGATGTGAACGAAAAGCCCATCTTTGTCGAGCCGACCAAGACGCTTACGTTCCCCGAAAATAAGAAGGGCTACGAAATTGGTGTGCTCACGTTCGATGATCTCGATACGGCAGCGGGATTCCGCAATAACAAGTTCGAATGCTTGGAATGCGAAGACTTGGGCTTCGATTTGGATCCTTCTACGGGAACTCTTACCACGAGCCGCAAGTTCGACTATGAAACGGAAGAGAAGACGTATGAACTTTCCATTCTCATCAAGGATGTTTTTGGCAGGGCAGATCTTGTTGCTACGGGTACTGTCGTTGTCGAAATGACGAACGAAAATGAACCTCCGTTCTTGACCGAAACTGTGTTTACGGTCCTCGAAAGCGAACCTGTCGGAACGTCTCTCAAGAAACCTCTTACTGCAGACGATATCGACGGTCCTGACACGAAGTTCAAGTTCTTTATTCTCGATGGAACTAAGGAAGTGAGCGCCACAAATGAATTCAAACTGGATGCTCAGACGGGCTTGTTCTCTGTTGCTACACCCTTGAATTTTGAAAATACGGAATCCTATTCCATCAAGGTTCGCGTCAGGGATGAACATGATGGCTTCTCGGATACGACGGTGACGATTAAAGTGATTGACGTGAATGAAGCTCCGTCTATCCATGTTGATACCATCTATGTGTACGAAAACCAGCCTATAAAGGAACCGTTTAGCTCGGTCAAGACGGATAATGATGATCCGGATACCAAGAATGCGGATTTCCGCAACAATGTCTACGAAAATACGGACAATAGCGAAATCTTCTCGGTATTGCCGAATGGAGATGTCATTCTCCAGAAGCCTGTTGATTATGAAGCGGATTCTATTTATATCATTAACGTTCGCGTGACCGATAAAGACGACAAGGCTTTGACTTCGACCAAGAAGGTTGTAGTTAAGGTGAAGGACATCTATGAAAAGTCCATTGTCGAAATTACGCGTGTAGAAACGAAGGATTCCATTTACCTGAAACCGGATTCTGTTTTCGTAAATGTTCCTGTTGTGGACATCGAATGGACTGCTGATGATAAGCACAAGTCGAGTACGGATTCGCTCACTAAAGGTTGCAACGTCATCATCAAGAAGTTCAAGGACCCGACCAAGAACGATCCGGGTGCAGATACTGTAGTTGTTTGCTACAGCACGGCTACTCCGACTGTGACTGTTTCTGCAGATGGCAAAGATGTCAAGGCCGATAATATTTATACGGTCGTTGAATCGGCTACCAAGAATGATAGCGCCATCTATGTGAATAGCAAGAAGAATGACATCAAGGTGACCGTCAATGATACGGCAGCTCGCGTTTCTGAATCGTTCACGGTTAAGCTTGACCTTGATACGGTTTCTATCCCGTCGAAGGAATTCAAGAATGCTCAGAAGATGGCCGATGCCAAGATTACTCGTGAATCGAAACCGGCTTCGGGAATTACTTCTGTTCCTGAAAATGGCGATTACTACAAGAATACTTACACTGAAAAGGTCAATGGCATTGACGTAACTGTGACCTACTATACCGACAAGAACGGTAAGGATGTCAAGCGCTCTGTGGTGACCTCTTCGGGCAAGACGAAGGAAATCGCTGTTATCGAAGTTTCTTACACGACAAAGATTAACGACAAGAGTGTTACAATCTCGTACTTTGCAGACGCCTCTACGGGTGAACGCGTTTCCCTGAATACCGGGCTTACGGATAGTGAATCTGTTCTCTCGGCCGATGGCGAAGATGTTACGGGTTCGTACAAAGTATCCTACACTTATACGGATAAAGAAAATAACACTGTCGAAGTTTCGTACTTCTTGGATGAAAAGGGCAAGATTGCCAAGAACAGTGATGGAAACATCGGCTACAATGTCGGTTATACCTATGTGAACAAATTCGGCAATTCTTCGAAGAAGGATGTGTTTATTGTGCTTGACCAGAAGGGACCGGTCGTGAAGATTGTTTCCCCGTCAGAAGACGATGTGCTTACCGCTAATTTTGCCGAAGTCAAGTGGACTGTCAATGGCGTCGAACAAGATACGCTCCATGTGCAGGGCCTTGAAAACGGTGTGAATACGATTATCCGCGTGTTCCGTGATAAGGCTGGTAACGAATCTCGTGATTCTGTCCATGTCATGGTCAAGAACGTCAAGAACATCAACATTGCTGTCGAAAGCCCGGTAACGCGTGTTGACCGCGATTCTGTTGAAAAGTACTATAAGGATAATCCGCCCAAGAAGGATCAGACTTATGGTGTGACATTCTTCAATTACAACAAGAAGTCTGAAACCGAAGCGATTGTTGGAATCAAGGGCAAGGGCCAGAAAGGCTCCGGAAAAGAAATGTATAAGGGCTTTGGAGGACACCTCGGACCGACACTCGCGGTCGATGCTCGTGTGCCGGTTGTTAGTTCTGTGGGCGGACTGGCAACGTTGGACGACATCATCAGTAACGGAGGCTTGATTGCTTTGGATGGTGTAGACGCCGCCAACAGTAGAAAGGTCACTGTCGATGAATACGTCAAACAATACTGCACGGACGAGTTCAGGCAGTCCATGACTTCGGACTACAGCAAGATGAATCTCTATTGGACTACGCTTAAGGTGAAAATCTGGGTGTATTCGAATACGGGCGTGTTCGTGGATTACTTCAGCTTTGATTACAATCTCGATGATCCTGAATACGTGAATGATGCCGGTCTCTTGAAGTTCTTCTTTGAACTGAAGCCCGATGCAGACGGTAATGTAAGGACGAAGGACGGACGTCTCTATGGCACTGGCGCCTATCTCTTTAAGACCGAGGTCAAGATGGCATCGAAACTCCGTTGCGATCTTCCGACGACTCCTGAAGAAGATAAAACCAACAAGAAGAGGAACGCCGTCATCAAGTCTGGCGATGAACTTCTCAAGTCGTTCGGTTATAGACGTCCTGTTAATAAATAGGTATATCGTCTGTTGATAAGTTGATTTTTTCTTGTAGCTCTAGTTTTAATTAATTTTTTGCCCCGACCTCCGAGTCGGGGCTTTTTCGTTCTTATCGGTCTCCCAAACATGTCACTTCGACCATGTTCCGGGGGCAGTATTCTTATTAAAAATCATCGTTAGGGCACCCTTGGGCGGGCGAAATTCGTCGAAAAGATTATAAACTTTTCTATACAATACAAATGCTACAGAAAATGGCTGAAATGATACTCTTTTCTTACATTATTTAAAAAAATAATGTTGCGAAAATCACATCCATTACTATATTTCTAAAGAGAATGTTGGGATGTTTTGGGAAAACTGTGGCAAATTGGATGCATACGATTTGCCGTAGCAAAAGGAGCATAGAGAAAATTATGTTTTTTAGCAAGATTAATCTTAAAGCAGCTGCCCTAGTATTGATTGGTGTGGCGTCGTCGATGGCACAATCTGGTGTCGCTCCATTGACGTTTGGGGATCCTAAAACCGATGTTAACAACTGGAATTACCTGACCCAGTATAAGCTTTGGGGTACTAATGGTATTGAACTAGGTAACAGACCTGGTTTTTACGATCCAAAGTATTTCGATAAATCTACAATGAGTTATCCTGCAGACATCGATTTGTTGACGCTTGGTGCTGTAGGTACAGTGAAGAATCTCTCTTCAGTGGGTGATGGCGGATGGCTTGATGGCCCTATTGTTGTTGGTGGTAACATTACCAATAGTGGTCAGAATTTTGAAATATTGACGGGGCCGATTCGTGTGGGCGGTTCAAATGGAGCTATAGTCCGTAATGGAGTCCAGACTTGTAATTTGACGGCATCAACTGGTAAATGCGATCCTTCGATAACTCCAGATTATCGCTCGAACATAAAGGTTCCGACTTTGAGTGGCGTTACATGGGGTGGATCTCTCTCTGTAGGTAATAATTCTAACAAAAGAACGCTTCTTGATGTAAGTTCTGCTTGTTCTGGTAGCACTTGTGATTTGTATTATAGTTCTATTGATTTCGAAAATGATAGTCGCCTTGTTATTTCAATCCCTGAAAAGCATATCGCGCGTATCTTTACAAAGAGCCTGAATCTGAAAACTCATCCGGAAATCGTGGTTCGTGATCCTGTCGCTGGCAAGGATCTCGCTCCTTCGGAATATAAAGGCAACTTGGTGATATATGTCGATGGTGACATTACTTTCCAAAATATTGATAACGTTCAAATTATGGGTACCCTGGTTAGTAATGGTACGCTTACTATGAAATGCAATATGATTATTTCTGGTCAATTTATTGCAAATAAAATTGTTATCGGTAATGAAATTGATGCCAAGAACTTTACTTTTACACCCGTTCATCCGACTCCAAAGCTTGTTGTCGATAATAACTCAAAGAAACTAAAGGAAAGCACATCTTGGTACACTCTTGACATCGTTTTGGATGGTGAATCTGAAAAGGAAGTAACCTTTGATTATTGCTTTGAATTCCAATCCGCAACTGGTGTCGAAGGTAAATTCGCTGGATATCAGGATGTTGCTGAGGCCGATGCTAATCATGATTTCCCTATATGCGGTAAGAAGGTTGGAAAAGGAAAAATTCCAGCAGGCGAAACAAAGGCTAAAGGAATCTATTTCAAGCCTTTGATTGATGGCCTTGTTGAAAATGATGAAGCTTTGTGGTTCCAGGTTAATAATATTGAAGGCGCTGAATTATCAAGTGATTATGAAAACGGTCTTGGATACAAAATTTACATTGTAAGTAACGATGAATTCCCGACTGTTAAGACTGCTCTTACATTTGATGTTAATGAAGATGAAAAGCATACGTTCACTAAAGCAGAATTCCAGTTCCAGCATGCAACGCAGGAATTCGCTTCTGTTATCATAACGAGCCTTCCGAATAAGGGCTCCTTGGTTTTGAATGGTACAAAACTTACCTCTGCAGGCTCGGGTATAACGGTTGCTGTCGCTGATCTTGGCAAGCTTACATATCAGGCTGCCGCCAATGAATTTGGCAATAATTATACAACGTTCAAGTATAAGGTTGTCGGTGATGGCGTTGCTGGTGGTAACACGTCTGTAGAATACACGGCTACTGTGAATGTTATTCCGGTTAATGACAAGCCTTCTGCTGCTGATGTCGTGTTTACCGTGAATGAACTTGATCATGCGGTATCTGGTGGCCCGATTGTTGTTAATGATGTATCCAACGAAAGAAATGTGGATACCTACACTTATAAACTGGTAAATGTAACTGGTAGCGATTATGCCGCATTCAATAGCCTGTTTGAAATCAGCAAGTTGAGCAACCAGAATGCAACGATTAAGGTTAAGAGCACTGCAACGTTCAATTATAGCCAGAGGAGTTCTTATGTCGTGTATGCGACTGTTACGGATGATGCTGCTACAGAAACAAAGGCTGTGGCTGGTGCGCTGACTTCTGCTCAGTTCAAGATTACAGTCAAGATTAAGAACGAAAATGATCCTCCAACCATTGGCAACCAAACGTTTACCATTGCTGAAAAGAAGGCTGATGGAAGCGATTGGCCGAGTGGGACTCTTGTAGGTGAAGTTACGACTGCAAGTGACCCTGATGATGATCCGTTGACTTATAGCATCGTGACAACTGGTGTTCCGTTTAAGTTCAAAAATAATACTAACGAACTAGTCGTTGCCGACGGTAGCGTCCTTGATTTTGAAACTAAGCCGACATGGACATTTAAGGTCCAAGTTACAGATCCGTCTGGTGACTATGCTACGGCTAACATTACTGTAAAACTTACGGATGTGAATGAACCGATTGGTGATTTTGTGTTGAAAGAGTATTCTGTAAAGGAAAATACGGATGAACATCCCGCGGTTACATCAATTGGCTCGTTTGAAGTCTTTGACCCTGATGCCGGTGATGTATTGTCATATTCGATAACGGGCGCTTTGACTGGTGCTGCTGATGCAACTACAGCATTAAAGAATTTGTCTGATATCTTTGTGCTCAAGGAAACTAAAAATACTAACGGCACAAGAACTGTATCCATTAATGTAAAGAATGCTGCCTTGCTTGATTACGAAAAACTTTACAGCAGTAGCAAGAATACAAAGTATCAGGCGACAGTCACTATTACAGATCAAGCTAGCCACAAGGTTTCAAAGACTACAACTATTGCAATTCAAGATGTTAATGAAAAGGTTTCTGCAAAGGGTGGAACGTTCTACTTGAATGAACATTATCCGGCTGGAAGCCCGTTGTGTGCAACTGCATATAAGGATGCCGATGACAAACCCATTGAATGCGCTGAATATGCACGAGTAGAGGGTTCTGATATAGATCTTTACACGGATTCTTTCAAGAAGTTGACTTATACGATGTCTGCAAATAATACTGGAACCATGCTTAATGATTCTAAAAAGTTTACCGTTAATCCCAATGATGGTAGTTTGTCTTCTAATGCAGATAACTTTGATTATGAAACTGGCGTGACAAAATTCAAGTTCTTGGTAACTGTTTCTGATGGTGAATTCTCCGCTGATGCTGAAGTTACTGTGTTAATTGATGACATTAAGGAACCTGAAATCAATCTTGATACAAAGGGATCTGCGATTGTTTGGGAAAATACGTCTCCTGGTAAAGAAATCGATGATTTTGCCGCAATTGAAGATGAAGCAGTTCGTGCTGAATTGGATAAGATTGTTGGAAGTATTTCTTATGACATTGACCAAACGGCTAGCGCTAATGCTCAGGGACTCTTTGAAATTGATGACCAGATGGGTATTATTACCGTTAAGCCGGGTGTCGCTATTGATTTCGAAGCGATTTATCCGAGTGTCGAATATTCAGTCAAGGTTGTTGCCTCTGGAAAGAATGCTGATGGCGCTCCAGTGAAGGTTAATATCGATAGAAAGCTTATTGTAAGGGATGCTAACGAAAAACCTGCAATTACTGGCGCATCTCAATCGACTCAGAATAAGCTTCCGTCTGGTGTTACAAAGAAAGATCTTGAAATTTATGTTCCTGAAACATGGACTAGTGCGGATGATGTCTTTGGTAAAGTTGATGCTACGGACCCGGACAATGCCTATGGTTCATTACCGCATCCTTATGGATTTAATGTGCTGACATATAGGGTTGAAAAAATCAATCCTGTTGATGGCAGTACGGAGTTCCCGTTTGAACTTAATCCCAATACGGGCGCATTTACGGTTGCAGCTGGTAAAGAACTCAACTTTACAAAGCAGAAAAAATATGAATGTGTTGTAAAGGTTATGGACCGTTCTTTGGATCCAGAAAGTCCTTCTCAGTCCACAACTGCAACGATTGTTATTAATGTCTTGGATGAAAATAGACCTTCTGAATTCAAGGTGTTGACAAATCCGTACGATGTTGATGAAAATGTGGATGTGCCTACTGTGCTGTCTGGCGAGCCGATTGTCGTCTATGACGAAGATGAAGCCGATTTGGATAAATTGAAGATAACAATAACAGATAAAGATGCTACGGCCGCTATTGATGCTGCAAAGCTTTTCGAAGTGGTTCAGGTGGGTAAGACCGATAGCGATCGCTTGAGCACGTTTGAAATCAAGACGAAGGCCGGTATTGATTACGAAGCACTTTATAAATCTTCTGAATCAGGAGCCGTGTTCAATATTACCTTGACCATTGAGGATACTAAAGGTAACAAGACTTCGCAGGATACGAGAATTCTTGTAAATGACGTGAACGAAGAACCGGCATTTACCAAGACTTCTTATGAATTTGCTGTCCGCGAAAACATTGCTAAGGATTCTGTATTGGGCAAGGCTGAAGCTCATGACCCGGATATCTATAATACAGCATTCGGTACGCTTTACTTCTCGCTCGATGGTGCTGATGCCGCTCCGTTCGATATCGGAAGCGATGGTGAAATCTCGGTTACCAAGTCTGCAAAGCTTGATTACGAAACCAAGAAGAAATATGTATTCAAAGCTGTTGTCACGGACAAGAAGTTCACGAAGGAAGTTACTGTAACAGTCAATATTTTGGATGTCGATGAAACTCCTGTCTTCAAGACTGTTCCGGAATTGGCCGTGGATGAAAATACTAAAGAAGGTATTACTGTAGGTTCTGTTGTTGCCGATGATGATGACTGTAAGAGTGGCAATACCTGCAAGAAGCCTACTTATACACTTGCAGCTACGGATACCGATGCTGACGACTATAAGGCGTTTACGATTGATAAAACAAGTGGTACAGTCAAGGTGGCTAAGGATAGCATCTTGAACTATGAAGTGCAGAAGGAATATTCTGTTCGCGTTGTCGCAACCGATGGTGACGATCCGACTCTCTCTACGTTTGTCGATGTCACAATCAAGATCAATGACGTGAACGATGCTCCGACGTACGAAGAAAAGGAATATGTATTCGAAATTCATGAGAAAGCTACTGTTGGTGAATTCGTCGGCTCTGTTGTTGCCGAGGATGAAGATACATGGAGCAAGCTCACGTATGCCCTTTCTGATTATGAGACAGGCTCCAAGGATTCTGAAGCCTTTACGATTGAAGATGGCAAGATTTACTTGAAGTCGAGCTCTTTGAATTATGAAACGAAGAATCAATACCAAGTTTGGGCTAAGGCTACGGATAATGGTGATTCTAAGGGATTCCCGAACTACACTGCCTCAACGCTCGTGACTATCAACCTGATTGATGACCCGGATAATCCGATAATTCATGATGATGGCAAGGCTAGCTACGATGTTGCTGAAAATACTGCCGACAACAACACTCCGAATGGTAAGGAAATTGCTTGCTACTTGGTCAAGGACGAAGATCAGGGACAGGTTGCAACACTCGTTGCCTACGTGACGGATATAGGTAATACTGATGCCGACCGTATATTTGATGCAAAGATGAAGAAGGATAGCCTCTGCCTTATTGTAAAGGATGCATCTAAGCTCAATTATGAAAACAATAAGCATGTTCACAAGATCACTGTTGAAGTGATGGATGCTGACATGCTTACTGCTAAGGTGGAAAAGACCATTAACATCATTGATGTGAACGAAATGCCGATTATTTCGGGTAACAAAGTCTTTACGCTTTACGAAGGCAAGGGTGAAAATTATGTGCTTGGTAGGCTTTATCCTGATGATATCGATACATCTAAGGCCTTTATTGATAACGTGTTCAGTCCTGTAGGTGGCGATACCGATTTGTTCACCATTACCGAAGATGGTAAGATCAAGGCTAAGCGCGACTTTGACTACGAAAAGGAAACGGTTCGTACGTTCGAATTGGATGTCGCTTTGTCTGATAGAAACAAAACGAAGTATCCGAAGCTAACCACCAAGATGACGGTTACAATCAATTTGAAGGATATGCCGGAAGTTCCTGAAATCGTAACTAAGGAATTCAGCGTCTATGAAAATTCTCCGGCGGATTCTTTGATTGGTGTCATTAAGGCTAGTGACCCAGATGGCGATACTGAATTCATCTTCTCGCTGACCGAAAGTAGCCCGTATGTGGTTGTCAAGCCGAATGGCGAAATCCGTGTTAAGGAAGGCGCTGTAATCGACTACGAAAAGATGCAGAAGTTCACTATCAAGGTGACGGTTAGAGACTCTGATGGTCTTGAATTTGATGACGATATCGTTATCAAAGTCATTGATAAGAACGAACCTCCGACAATCAAGCCGCAGGAATTTACGTTCCCGGAAGATTCCAAGCCTGGTACCAAGAAGGGCCCGGTTGAAGCAACTGATCCGGATACGAAGAATCCGAAGTTCAACGACTTGAAGTTCTATCCTGTTGAAGAAAACGAAAAGTTCGAAATCAAGCCGAATGGCGATATTGTCTTGAAGAGCGAACTTGATTACGAAAAGGAAAAGTCTTACGTGATCAAGGTCTATGTGACGGATGGTGAATTTACGGATACGACGGATATTACCGTCAAGGTGGGTAACGTCATCGAAAAGTCCGATGTTGTGATTACTCGCGTTGAAGCTGGTGATTCTGTTTATCTGAAACCGAAGAAGGAAATTCCTATCAAGACGAACCAGCCTGTTATCACTGTGGAATGGAAGCAGGATGGCAAGACGATGTCTAGCCTTGACACCTTGAAGGAAGGCTGCCAGTTGATCATCAAGTCGTATAAGGCTCCTTCTAAGGATGTTGCAGGTTCCGATACGATTGAAGTGTGCTACAGCACGGCCGCTCCGGTTGTCGATATTGATGCTACGAAGACGAAGGTCATTGCCGAAAACATCTATACGATTGTTGAAAGCGTCGATAAGAAGGACTCTTCTATTTACGTGAACAACAAGTCTAAGGAAGTTCAGGTTACTGTGAAGGATACTGTTTCCAAGACGGATACGACGTTCTGTGTAGTCGTTGTTCTGGATACGATTGCCGTATCGAATAAGACTGTAAAGGAAATGGTGGATATCTCCAAGACCGAAATCGCACTTGATAAGAATCCGAAGACGGAAACTACGACGAAGCCGATTGGCGACAAGAAGAAGGTTTCTTACGATAAGGTCGTAAAGGGTGATACGGTTACGGTTTCTTACTACGTTGATAACAAGGGCCAGATTATCAAGACGCCAGTCGTTGGTGAAGATGGCAAAAAGAAGATGACCGAAGTGATTGAAGTCTCGACGGTTGTCGATGTCAAGGGTAAGAAGGTGACTGTCTCTTACAAGGCCGATGCCGAAACGGGCAAGATTCTTTATGGCGATTCAGAAGGCAACTTGATGGTTGAAGTTCCGGAAAGCTCTTCTGACAAGAAGGAATCTAAGGATAAGAAGGATTCTGAAGTTGACTTGAAGACGGGCGTGGGTGCGTTTACTATTACTTACGACGTTAAGGGTAAAGAAGGCAACAAGACGACCGTTTCTTATGTCGTTGACGAAAAGGGCAAGATTGTTGCTAATGAAGAAGGCGATAGGGGTTACCTCGTGACCTACACTTACACGAACGATTATGGCAACTCTGCTGACAAGTCCGTGTTCATGGTGCTCGACAAGCTTGCTCCGATTGTCAAGATTCTCACTCCGTCTGAAGGTGATGTGGTCTTTGCAAACTTTGTAGATGTGGATTGGTGCATTGCTGTTGACGGTGATGAAAAGAATTGCGTCAAGCAGGACACCTTGAATTTCCAGAGTCTTACAAAGGGCGTGAATACTATCAAGCGTATTTATCGCGACAAGGCTGGTAACGAAACTGTTGCTGAAGTCAATGTGATGATGAAGAAGGCTAAGGATGTCAATATTGACCTCGAAAAGCCGATGGTTATCGTCTCGATTGATTCTGTGAACAAGTACTATGAATCGAATCCGCCTGAAGAAGACCAGAGATATGCAGTTAGCATCTTGAATCCGAAGACCCAGAAGGAAAAGGAAATCGTCAAGGGCAATGTTAATGAAACTAAGAAGGGCTCGGGCGACGAACCGTATCCGGGTTATGATGGCCATATCGGTCCGACGGTTACGATTGACATGAAGTTGCCGATTGTAAGCGCTGTGGGCGGTCTTGCTACTTTGGATGATATCATCATCAATGGCGACATGGTTGCTTTGGATGGTGTTGATGCCGATGGTAGTGAAAAGGTCTCGGTCAACGAATACGTTAAGAAGTATTGCTCTACTGAATTCCAGGAAGAACTGGGCAAGGATTACAGCAAGGCAACGCTTTACAACACGACTGCACGAGTGACACTCTGGTTCTATACGACTGGTGGTCAGTTCGTCGATAAGTATCAGTATCATTACGAAATCGATGATCCTGATTATGTTGACAAGGCCGGTCTTGTGAAGTTCTTCTTCGAAATGAAACCGGATGTCCATGGTGAATTGAGAGATAAGCATGGACGTCTCTACGGTACGGGTCCGTACATTGTAAAGACCAAGGTTGATATTCGTTCTGAACAGCGTTGCGTGGTGCCGCCGGTTACCGAAAGCTCCAAGATTGGCGATGTGCTGAAGTCTAGTGACGAAATGCTCAAACGCTTCGGTTACAGACGCCCGGTGCTTCGCGGAAATGAAAAGGCCGCTGCCCCTGCGAAGAAGGAAGAAAAGAAAGATACGAAGAAGACTGAAGACAAGTCTAAAAAGAAATAAAAATTGAATTGAAAATCTCGGACATCGTCCGAGATTTTTTTTACGTAACACATTCTGCTAAAATTCTATAATTGCGTTAAAAAGAGGTTTTCATGGGTATCGAAGAACGTTCTACGTTAGTGTTTGCAAGTGGTGTTGGCCGAATCAAGGAAGAAAAGCCTAAGGCAAGTCGTCCGCAGGGAGATGGTGTTGTACGCATCATGCTCAAGCGTCTTGGTGGCGGTAAAATGGCGAGCGTTGTATCGGGTGTGCCGATGGACGAGGATGGACTTAAGGATTTGGCACGCGTTTTGAAGCAAAAATGCGGTGTAGGCGGTTCTGTCAAGGACTTCAATATCGAAATTCAGGGCGATAAACGCAATGTGCTCAAGGCAGAATTAGAAAAAAAAGGCTTTACGGTCAAGCTTGCTGGCGGTTAATGTGTTTTAGCGCATCTTTCAAAAAAAAAATTCCCTTAAATCGTGCAAAAAAAGTATCTTTCTTGTAAGAAAAATGAATAGAGAGGTCTTATGTTTAAGTATCTGTCTTTGTCGTGTATTCTGCTTGCTACGATTTCTGCAACAAGTTCCTGGGCTGCTCCTAAAGGCCCTAAGGTTGGCCGTGTCAAATATGCGGTTGATCCTGCTTTGAAAAGTACAGGAAGCTGTGCCGCTGATGCGGCATGGAGCGGTGTCAGAAATGGTGCCGATTTCCGCCAAATGGATTGCTTTAAGACCGGTGATGGCGGTTCTATTGTGTTAAGGTTGAATAGCCTTGATGACAATAGTATCCTTACAATTCCTGAAAATTCGATTGTCAATATTAATGAGTTTGTTGAAAAGAGCGATGATGGCTTTATTGTAAAGACCGATATTAAAAAAGGTTATATGGGCTTTAAGGCCGAAAAAAATAAAGGTCATGAAATTGAGTTCCGTACGGGGACTGCAGCGGCCTCGATTCGCGGTACGGAAGGTGTCATTGGTGGTGATGGCGATAAAACGATGTTTGGCGGTTTGAAGAATGGTAAGCTGGCCATTTTCGATGTCGCTTCCGGCGATTCTATTTCTATTACCGAAGGTCAAACTGTAATCGGTAAGGGCTCGTTTGCGGTCTTGAAGCTCAAGTCTTCGGGTGAAATGGGCTTTGCAAAAATGCTACAGCAGATTATTTCGGATGCATCGTTGTCCTTGGATGATTTGATTGCTGCTGCAACAAAGGCTGATTCCGCTTTTCAGGAAGTTCAGGCTTCTGCGCCTGCGGCTTCACAGGCTCCCGTCCAGAATCAGGAAAAGGAACAGGTTCGTTTAACGGTCCCGCAAATCAAATATGCTTCTTACGATTCGTTGCGTTGTGTTGCTAATGTTGTCGTGTCCGACGTGCAAAAGGGGACCGAGGCCCGCTTGTCTGCCGTGATGGATGGAACTCCAATTTCTGAGGTTGGTGTGAAGCGCAATATGTCGAAGCGCGTTGCTTTGCGCAGTGGTATTCATGAATATGAATTTGTTGTTGAAAACGAAGCTGGCCAAAACAGCGTGAAGAAAACTTTGGGATGCTATCCCATGAAGCCTTTCACTGTTAAAGTCCTAGGCGACAAGCATGTTTTCCTGCCGGTTCCGCCTCCGCCACCGAACTTCGAGGATGTCATTACACAGACGTTGCAATTCCAGATTCGTGTGCCCGAAAATGATCCGATTGTCTTGAATAAAGTTGTTGTTCGCCAGAATGGCAAGGTTATTTTGCAGGAACGCTTGTCTCAAATTCAGAATTTAGATTACCAGATCCCTGTAGAGTTGAAACGTAACCATAAGAACCGCTTTGATATTGAAGTTATTCATAAGAGTGGTTACGCAGTCAAGGCGACCAAGGTTTATGAGGTTGGTAGATGATTTTTAGAAAGCTCGCTTTAGCGTCTTTTGTTGCAATTCCTGCTTTTGCCCAGTCTGTTGCGGATTCCGCAAATGTTCCTCAGGCCCAATCTTCGTGGTCAGTCAATGGTTCTGTTGGTGCTGAATTTGGTTACCATTCCGTTGTGACCGGGAAAAACGAAACATCCGAAGTCTTTGTTAATGGTAAGGACTCTGTTTATCCTGGCAAAAAGTACAGAAACTATTTCCAGGTGCCGGGATTTTTTGGCGGCTTGAATGCTTTTTTGCAGATGGAATCGGAAAAGGGGCAAAAATTTGAATTTACCTTGGATGCTGCGAGTGACCGCTGGAATTATTTCGATCCAAAGTTCGTTCAGGCTTTGTACGAAGACCGCTACCAGAAGTTGATTTTGGGTGACATGTATGTGTCGGGCGGGGATTTGTATTTGTCCGGTATAGACGTTCTTGGAGCAAGCTATGACTTTAAGTTGAATGTGAACAATGCGACCCCTTTGCTTGTTTTTAGTGCATTTGGAGGAGAAAACTATGCTCCTAAATTGCCTTACGAAAGGGACCCGGATCAGTATAACAAGTATATAGGTCTTGATGAAGTTGAAGCCCAAAAAATGGTCGTGGGCGGAAAAATTCTTTGGAATGCGACAAAGAATTTTGATGCAACAGTGGGCTTTATAGGTAGCAAGGATTATTTGGATGATCCGTTTTTCCGCGATGGGACTTCTGATAACGTAAATCTTTCGAATCCGATGTTCTCTTCGAGGACTTTCTTTGGTGAAGTCAACGGGAAGGTTCTTGGTGGTCGCGGTACGTATAACGTGCAAATGGGCTTTGGTGGCGCCGATACGTTGAATGTCGTTGCTCACCGCGCAGCAAATGCTGTCTTTGAAGAGGCTGGGCTTGATGTTTCCCGCTTCGCACAGTTGCGCCGCATGATGAACAATTCTTCGCTGGTGAAAAGCATGAATCGTGAAGAATTGGAACTCATTTTTGGTGACAATACGGGCTTGAGTGAATCGGAAATGCGCGAACAGCTGACGAGCATTTTGAAACTCGCTCAAGACGCCTTGAAAAAGCATCACGATGAAAAGAAGGAAGATCCAACGGAATGGACAGCGCAAAATCTTGCTTTGTCGGGTTCTTACAATTGGAAAAAGAATTCGACAATGATTGATGCGTATTTCCGCTTTGTCGGGCGCAATTATTACAGTGCCGGATCTCCAGATTTGTTGCAGAACTCGCGCTTGTTGGGCTTTAAACTTGACCAGAAAATCAGGGAATTCTGGAAACTGAATTTCGGTTATGAATTGAATATTGAAAATGCTTCGGGCAGCGGCGATGCCTATAACGTCTTTGGTTTTGCAGAAGGCTCTAAGCTTGGGCTATTGCCGGGCGCCGATGACGATTGGCTTGAAAAGCATGAACAGGATGCTTTGAGGACGCTTTATATTCATGATTTCGATTTGAAGAACACGTTTAAGGTGCGTGATTCTATTGAAGTTATGGCTCGTTACGCTCTGAATTACCGCACTCGCAGCACGCCTCAGAGACTTCATGGCAATTACTTTGCCTCTTCGGGAATTTATTCGGATTCCTGGTTCGATAGTCAGAAAGGCAAGCCGACAATTGACGTTGTCAATGATGAGGATACGATTCAGGTCGATTCTGCTCGTTGGGCAAAGTATGCCGCTTTGCAGGGCGAGGATTATTTGGCAACGCAGTTCGAAGAACGTTTGTTGAAGCATGTTTTTGAATTGACGGCAACGTTCAAGTTCCCGAAGAACGTGTTGAAAGTCGGTGGTGTTTGGACTTATCGCACGGATTTGTCGAGGTTCAATCAAGACGATTTGCTGGATGGTTTTGATTTTTCGGATGAAACCTATGGAATTCTTGGATATTATTTCCATGGCGGCGATTATCTTGATGCCCGTTATCCGATTTCTCTTACGACGAAGCTTGACCGAATTCGCAATACGGTTGCCGTGACGCCGAGGTTCAGACTTTACAACCGCGATGGCAAGAGAGAATTTGAATGGAGCCTTTTGGACAATGCCACATTCCTGTTGTCGCCGGGATTCCTGGATCTTATGCTGCACGCTAACATTCGACAGAACTTTATTAGCTATAAAGAAGACAACCAGAAAATTGAAGAAATGGAAATGGATTTGGATTTCTCTGCTGGTTTGAAGTTCCAGATGACGGAAAAACTCAGTACGGAATTGAACGTGGGCGCGTTCTTTAATAATCGACCGGATAACGAATCTGAGGATTACCGGGATATCTACGGTAGCGTTTCTGTTAACTACGATTTCTAGTTATGCATATTGGCTGTCATCTATCTTCTTCGGGTGGCTTTTTGACGATGGGCGAGACAGCCCTCTCCATCGGGGCCGATACGTTCCAGTTCTTTACGCGCAATCCGCGTGGCGGTGCCGCCAAGCCGTTTGACAAGGCAGATGCAGAAGCTTTAAATGCGTTCATGGATGCCCATAGCTTTGCACCGATTCTTGCACATGCTCCGTACACATTGAATGCTTGTGCTGCAGATCCGTCGCTTCGGCAGTACGCGCAAGACGTAATGAAAGATGATTTGTTCCGCATGGACCATTTTCCCCATGCTATGTACAATTTCCATCCCGGTAGCCATGTGAAACAAGGTGTCGAGGTGGGAATTGAACTCATCTCGCAGCATTTGAACTGCATTTTGCACAAGGACTTAAAGACGAAGGTGCTATTGGAAACAATGGCAGGGAAGGGGTCTGAAGTTGGCCGTACTTTCGAGGAACTGCGCCAGATTATTGATCGCGTGGAAATGAGTGAAAAGGTCGGTGTCTGCTTGGATACGTGCCATGTCTTTGATGGCGGTTACGATATCGTGAATCATTTGGATGATGTCTTGGAAGAATTTGACAAGGTTGTCGGGCTTAAACGCTTGTGTGCTGTACACTTGAACGATAGCAAGAACCCGTTGGCAAGCCACAAAGACCGTCATGAGGTTATTGGAGGCGGTTTTATTGGCTTAGATGCGCTTGTGAATGTCGTGAACCATTCGGCTCTCAAAGGGCTTCCGTTCTATTTGGAAACTCCGAATGAATTGCCTGGGTATGCGTCCGAAATCGCCCTGATGCGCAGCAAGGAATGCTAACAGGCGTCGTTGTCGCAGAAAAGGCGTGGAGGATGCGCCGAGCTCGCTAAAAAAGTTCATTTTTTTTGAGCGTTAGCCTTGACAAGCTGAAAGAAAACATCTATATTTGAGCGCGTCGATTGGAATCCGTCAAAAGATTTTTGAATCGATGAATGATGCTTCATAGCTCAGTTGGTAGAGCCCGCGACTGTTAATCGCGTTGTCCTTGGTTCGAGTCCAAGTGAAGCAGCTGAAAAAGCCTCGGTCATTAGACCGGGGCTTTTTCGTTATTCCTGAAGCCTGTCCTCGCTTGACGTGGGGAATCGGAAATCCGCTTGCCTTGTCATTCCCTGCTTGACCGGGAATCTATTGTTTTTTTAAACTTTATTCGGGTTGATGCCTTGACAGATAAAATGGTTTATCTATATTTGAGCGCGTCAGAAAGAATCTTCAAAGATTTTGAATGACAATGATGCTTCATAGCTCAGTTGGTAGAGCCCGCGACTGTTAATCGCGTTGTCCTTGGTTCGAGTCCAAGTGAAGCAGCTGAAAAAGCCTCGGTCTTTGACCGAGGCTTTTTCGTTTGCATTTACCTGCTGACGGGCGACCAGCGTTTCTTGAATCGGGGCTCGTCGATGACTTTACCCCAGATGAATCCGCGTCGAACGCTTTCCCGGCTTATCGAGCGGACGGAAGTCCGCTTGGTGAGCGGGTCGGCAATCTCGGTGGGCTCGCCTGTGTAGCCGTTCTCGATATCGCTTTGGCGCGCGGCCGCTGCGGCAGCTTCGCGGGCTTTACGGGCCCGTTCTTCGAGAATCTTGAGCTGGTTCTGCTTTTCGCTTGCGGCGGCGCTCTCAGGCTTTGCAACAGTTGCGCTTGGGCCTTGCTTGGCCTTTTCGCGCGAAAGCAGGTTGTTGAGTTCGTCGATGTCATGAACAAGAATGTCGTAAGTGCCTTCGCCCATGTCGCGTCCGATAATGCGGTGCTGTTGGAGATCTTTCAGCATCTCGATGGCGCTCCCTTCGGACATGCCGAATTCGTCCATCAGGTACTCGATATCGACGATGTCCATCTGAACGATATCTTCCGCGACTTCACGCATGGTTACATTGTTGCCCATGCGGTGATGCCTTTTGGGAATAGGCGGCATGGCGGGCTCTAGCGTTCCCTGGGAGGCCTCGCGCTGGGCTTCTTCAAATTGCTTGATGTACTCTTGCAATTTGCGGGCGACTGGAGAGGGCTCTGGAGGAGCGCTTTCGTCGAAGTTTTCGTCATCGCGTTCATCTTCGAATTCTTGCGTCGAATCGGTCGTTGGAGCTTGATGTTGCTGCTGTTCGGCCTTTTTCTTCGCATTAGCCCTTTTGATAAGCGCGTCGATGACGAAGATTGCTATGAATATGAGTAATGATTCCATTTAGGCTCCTTCGCTGTTAATTTCTGCTCTGCGTTTTTGTAAATCCAGCCTCTTTTTTAGATTCCTTTCGCGCCTTTTGTCCCGGCTGACGTAGGGTTTCTTTTCAGGCTTTGCATGCTTCGCTTTAACAGCTTTTAGGGGAACTGTTGGATTCTTATATGTTGGCGGAAATGCGCTTTTTATGCAGGAGACGACTTTCTTGGAGCCTTCGCAAATGACTCCTTGAACTATCGCCCCTATAGTTTCAATCAGCATTTCAGCAACAAATTCGCCAATCATATTTTACTTGCTAGTTTCCGGGGCGGAGCCGATTTCTTTTCTCATCTGCGTGTCGGCTTCGATGTTTTTCAGGTTGTAGTAGTCCATCACACCGAGCTTGCCATCGCGGAGTGCAGATGCCATTGCCATCGGAATCTGGGCTTCGGCTTCCACAAGCTTTGCCTTCATTTCCATCACCTTGGCCTTCATTTCCTGTTCGGCGGCGAAAGCCATGGCGCGGCGTTCTTCTGCCTTTGCCTGAGCTATCTTCTTGTCGGCTTCGGCACGGTCGGTTTCAAGAATTGCACCGATGTTCTGGCCCACGTCTACGTCTGCAATGTCGATAGAGAGAATTTCGAATGCAGTTCCTGCATCAAGGCCGGAGGCAAGCACCTTTTTAGAAATCATGTTCGGATTTTCGAGCACTTCCTTATGGCTGATGGCAGAACCGATGGAAGACACGATGCCTTCGCCAACGCGGGCGACAACTGTTTCTTCTCCTGCGCCACCGACGAGCTTTTGGATGCTAGCGCGTACGGTGATTCGCGTAATGGCGTGCAACTGGATACCATCGAGTGCCACAGCAGAAACCTTCGGGGTTTCAATGACTTTCGGATTCACGGACATCTGCACGGCTTCGAGCACGTTACGGCCGGCAAGGTCGATGGCGGCGGCTTCCTTGAAGTCGAGCTTGATGTTTGCCTTGTTGGCGGCAATGAGAGCCTGGATTACGCGGAGCACGTTACCGCGGGAAAGGTAGTGGGCTTCGAGCAAGTTCGTATCGACGGGGAGGCCTGCCTTGCAGCTCAAAATGCGTGCTTCGACGATGACCTGCGGCGGCACCTTACGGAGGCGCATACCGATGAGCTGGAAAATGCTCACGTTTGCCTTGGAGAACAAGGCTTGGAGCCAGAGGCTAAAGAATTTGCCAATGAAGGCGAGAATGACGATGACAACGATGGCGGCAATGATAATGCCTACGGTAAGAAGAGTGTCCATTTATTTTTTCTCCAGTTTATGTGTTTATATTAAAATTTTACTAGATCCTTCGACTCCGCGAAGAGAACGATTTAATCTCTCGTTTTTCATTTTTCGTCTAATACCACCCAAATATGCCCTTCTTGCACGGCTTCGACTTTTACGCGTTGACCGGCTTCGATGATTTCTCCATGAGTTTGTACGTCAAAGAGCTTGGTAGAACCATCTGGCATGGTGAAACTTGCTTGGCCCACGGGACGGAGGAACGTTTTTGCCGTGCCGATATCTCCGATGGAAACGATTTGCACGTTTTCGGTGGGGGAGGCGGCTGTTTCCAAGTCGGTCTTGAGCATGGGAGTCCAGCCTTCGGGGAGTAGCGGAATCAAGTACTTGCTTGCGGCAATCGGGATGATGAGTGCTATGGCTGCGCTTCCGAGCACAAAGAATAATCCAAATAGCCACGGTGTCGCGTCGAATGTAGTTTCGACTGCTTCTGGGACGTACTCGGGAATGTTGGTTGTGTCGACGCTCATGATTAGCGCTATGATCATGCATGCGATGCCGCCGATGCCGAACAGGAACGTGCCCGGCATGACAAATATTTCGACTAAGAACAAAATCACGCCTGCAATGAGCAAGATTGCAGGGAAGTATCCGTCGAGTTGCGGTGCGAATTGTCCGAAGAATACGATGCCGATGAGGATAATGCCGATGATGCCGAACATTCCAAATCCAGGCGTCTTGAATTCAATGTAGAGCGCTCCGAAGCCGAGAATCAGGAGAATGCCCGAGATAGCGGCAATGGCGCTTGCAATTTTCTCGCCGGTGTTTGTTTCGACTTCGCTTTTACGTTCGATGGCGAGTTTTGTTTCAAAGTCTTCGCGGTTCTTGAACGTGCCCTTGGAAAATCCGAGTTCTTCGGCTTCCTTGTCGGTCATCGTTAAAAGTTCGCCTTCCTTGACGAGAATCTTGGGTGCTCCCCAGAATTTCTTTTCGGTGCTGTCAAGAACGGCAAATTTCTTGCCTTCGATAATGAGCGTTGTGTCGCGTTCTGTTGCGGTACCTTTATCAAGTTTTGCCGTGAGTTCGAGAACTTCGAGCTCCGGAGTCACGAACGAAGATGCTAGCAGTTCGGGATAGCCGTTGCGCTGGGCAAGGTTTCTGAACTTGGCGCGGAGCGGGGATTGAATTTTTTCACCTACGATTTGAGGAGTGCCGTCGCCGCCTTGCACGATCGGAGCACAGTCGCCGATGGTTGTCGCTTCGAGCATGTAGAGTCTTTTGCAGGCAAGAGCAATGAGCGAACCTGCGCTGATTGCCTTTTTCTTGACGAGCGCGATTGTTTCGGCGCCCTTGACAGCCATGATGGTATCGACGAGGTCGAATGCCGCATCGAGGCGACCGCCGAACGTGTTGATTTCAAAGACGATGTAATCGGGTTTCTTGTCTAATGCTTCGCCGATAGCGCGGGCGCAGAATTCGTACATGGCGGGGTCCACGTCGCCTTCCAGTTTAATCCAGACGGCCTGCTTTTTTGGCGTCGAAATTTCGGCTTTTGAAATGTCCGAGGAGTCTTTTAAGTTTTTGGCAATGGAATCGGTTGTGGCGCCTTCTTCTGCAAATGTGAATGTGGCGAGAATCGTTAAAAGGAATAGCAATTTTGATAAAATTTTCATATTGTCAATGTATAAAGATTTGGTTTGTGATGCGCGTTTTTGTGTGAAAAAAAACACTTTTTTCCCTTAAAACTCGTTGAAAATGCGTTTTTTTTTTAATTTCCCTTCCGTTTATTCTTGCAAAATGTATAATATACTTGCTATTGTTACAAAAAACTTATGAATAAGAATTATTTTAAACGGAATCTTGTTGTTTCTTTGCTCTTGATAGCGTTTTTGTTTGTTGTAACGAATGTTTCGTTCTTATATATAAACAGGAATGCTATTGACGATAGTTGGGATTCTCTTGATGAAGTCGCCTATGCTTCTGAAGCGAAAATCGGCTTTTTGGGTCGCTCACTCTTGAGTGCCTTGACTAATATTTCGACTGTGGTGGGGATGGAAGAAGACCTGCTTTCTGAGAGCATGGTTCGCATGATTCGTGGAACGCGCATTGGTCCCTTGTCGGCAACAGTTCGTTTGTATTTGCCTGATGGTCATATTATCGCTGAACAAGGTGTTGTTTTCGATTCTTCTTATATTCAGCACTATGACTCGATTTTGTCGCCCAAATCGTATGTCTCTAAAGTAAATCGTGATGTGATTCATCCAGAAAATAAGGTCTTTGAACAGTTGGTGCCTGTTCTTCGGAGAGGTAATGTCATTGCGATGCTTTCGGCTGTTTCCGAGACCAAGTCTTTGTACAGTTATGTGGCGACGAATGCGTTCAAGGGTAAGGCGTCATTGATTGTGATTGATCGTAGGGATGGATCGTTTGTTGTCGAGAAAACTGGGAAATGGGTTAATTTCAGTGAATTTGTGAGGTCTCTCTCTCCCAAGAGTGGTTATTCGTTGGATGAGTGGGCCGCAAAAGTAATTAAAGGGGAGACGTCTCATCTCGCTTACGATGAAGCGTCTTCTGATGGATCTAAGCTTTTGGTTTCATTGCCTTTATTTGGCGGCTATTGGTCCTTGATTTTTTATGTCAACGAAAATATTGCGTTTACAAGAGTTGATAAAATTCGCCGATTCTATATTGGGATATCCGCGGCTGAGCTTCTCGTGATTCTTTTGTATTTCCTCCGCATGATGTGGAGCGCCCGCAGAATGGTCGAAGAAGAAAGTGGCGAGTATTCCGAAATTGCGGATGCCTTGAGCGGAACATACGAGTGCATTTTCTACGTGAACGTCCTAGACGATACTTTTGACACGTTCCATTCGGACAAGCTCATGAACAAGCTGCATGAATCGGTGAACGGTCGTGATTTCTTCTTTGAGTCTATTGCAAGCTTGCGAAACAATCTTCATGAAGATGACCTCGAAGTCGTGATGCATTTCATGGAAAAGGGGGCGTTCCTCAAGCGCTTGGAAGAGCATTCTAGTGCTGCTGTCGAGTACCGTCTTATGATTGACGGTAATCCTCAATTCTATAGAATGAAGGTTATAAAATCACGCAAGGACGAAAATCATGTCATCGTTGCTGTCGAAAATATCGATTCCGAAATCAATAAGGCTATTGCACAACGCCAGGAAATTGATCGTAACAACAGGGTGATTGAATCGCTGGCCTCTGATTTTGACTTCGTGAACTACGTAACGTTAGGTGAAAGTGCCGCATCGGATATCGTGGTTACCTATCGTGCAAGTGCAGCGCTCTTGAAGGCTGTTCCTGGTTGGTCTACAGAAAAAATCTTTTCGAAGAGAATGGAATTGCTGCTGAAGCATTTGGTTTGTGATTCCGATAAGCTCATGTTCCACGAACAGGCAAATCGCGATCGCCTTGTTTCGGTATTGAAGAACGAATCTGTCATCAATATCAACTTCAGTATTAAGCTTGATGGCAATATTGTCTGCTATCAGATGAAGGTTATTGCAGACAAGGATGATATTGGTAACCTCAAGGGCCTTGTTTTTGGTTTGCATAGCGTGGATAAAGAAATCAAGAAACAGATGCAAATTCAAGCGAACCTGAAACGTAACCTTGAAATTATTGACATTCTTTCTGAAGATTATTCGTCGCTGTTTTACTTTAACCTTGTGGATAATACGAGCGGAGTGCTTACGGTCCGTCAGGAAATCAGTGATTCCTTGAAGGATTTGTTTGCTTCTTGCGAAAAATTGGAAGATGTGTTCAAGGCGTTTGTCTTGTCTCAGGCGCATCCGGATGATCGCGAAAAGCTTGTCGGACTTGCATCTCGAGAATATGTGGCTCAGCAGTTGATGCACCAGAAACGCTTGGTTATCATATTCAGGCATCTTTACGGCACGGAATACAAGTACACTCGCCTCGTTTTTGCAAAGGCGGAACCTGTTGATGAACCGCCAAAGCTTATTGCTGTAGGCTTTGTCGAAGTGGATGCGCAATTCAAGGCTGAAATGGAACATCAAGAAAACGTGGAACGTATCTTGAGCCTTTCGGACCAGTATCAAGTTATCTTCGATGTCAATGTCGATACGGGTGCATTCAGCGTTTCGGATAAAGGCGAAAAGTTTAAAGAAATCGTTGATGAACATGGTGAGGGTATCAATTTCTTTGACGCTAAAGATGAAGATGTGGCCAAGATGGTCTATCGAGACGATTTGGAAAAAATGATGAAGGTGCTTGACCGAGACTATGTCTTGAGCAAATTGCAAAATGAAAATTCGTTTGCTTTGGATTATCGCTGCTTGACGCTTGATGGTATTAAGTGGTACCGCATGAAAGTCACGAGAATGGGCGATTGGTCCAAAACGCACCGAGTGCTTATCGGCTTGTTCGATAATGATGCTGTCTATCGCAAGGAAATCGCGCAGCAGGCGGCTCTTGAACAAGCGCTTGAAATGGCGAAGTCAGCTTCGCGTGCAAAGACGATGTTCCTCAACAACATGAGCCATGATATCCGTACTCCGATGAATGCTATTATCGGTTATACGGAACTGGCGACAATGCACCTTGGTAATACGGAACAGGTCAAGGGATTCCTTGGAAAAATTGAACTTTCATCGAATCATTTGCTTTCTCTTATCAATGACGTTCTTGATATGAGCCGTATTGAATCAGGTAAGCTTAACTTGAATGAAAAGTCGGAAATGCTTCCTGATATTATCCATACGCTCAAGGATATTGTGCAAGCCGACATTAATGCGAAGAACTTGCAGTTCTTTGCCAACAGCATCGGAATTCACAACGAAAATGTTGTCTGTGATAGACTCCGCTTGAATCAAGTGCTTTTGAACGTGATTTCGAATGCCATCAAGTACACTCCAGCGGGCGGCTCTATTTGGTTCTCTGTGGAACAGAGGCCCAGCGGAAGGCCGGGTATTGCAGCCTATAAGTTTAGAATTCGGGACTCGGGCATTGGCATGAGCGAAGAATTCTTGCCGAGGATTTTCGATGCGTTTACCCGTGTGAATTCTTCGACGGTTTCTGGTATTCAAGGTACTGGCCTTGGTATGGCGATAACCAAGAATATTGTCGATATGATGAATGGTCGCATCAATATCAAGAGCAAGTTGGATGAAGGTACTGATGTTGTTATAGATTTTGAATTCAAAGTAGCGGATTCTAAACAGGAAAAAACTCGAGTCCAGGAACTTGAAGGCAAGAAGATTCTTGTCATTGATGACGATGTGGAATGTGCCAAGAGCATTCCGCAGATTTTCAAGGAAATCGGCGTTGTGGCGGAGTGTTGCTATTCCGGTGCCGATGCCTTGGATCGTGTTGAGGTGGCCAAGAATGAAGGGCTTATGTATGATGCGTTCCTGGTGGATTGGCGCATGCCGAACATGGATGGCTTGAAGACTATCCAGAAACTTCGCCAATTGCTGGGTGAAGATATTCTTGTGATTGTAATGTCTGCTTATGAATGGTCGGATATTGAGGACTTGGCTGTTGAAGTCGGTATTCGCAATTTTGTGAGCAAGCCTGTGTTCCCATCGGATGCTCGAAACGCATTGATGTGTGGCTTTGGACTTTTGAAGGCTAAAGTCAAGGAAACGGACAAGAAGGTGAACTTTAATGGCAAAAAGGTTCTACTTGTTGATGACAATGAACTGAATCGAGAAATCGCGCAGGAAATTCTGGAAGACTGCGGTATCGTTGTGACTACGGCTTGTGATGGCGAAAAAGCTTTGGAATACATGAAAAACATTCAGCCGGGCGCCTGTGACTTGATTCTCATGGATGTGCAGATGCCTATTATGGATGGTTACGAGGCTACTCGTGAAATCCGCAAGCTCCCAAACAAGGTGGCTGCAGAAATCCCGATTATCGCCATGACGGCAAACGCCTTTGCTGACGACCAGCAGGCGGCACTCGATGCTGGTATGAACGAGCATGTGGCAAAGCCCGTGAACGTCAACAAGCTAAAGGAAGTGCTGGCGAGGTTTCTTTGATAGACGAAAGAACGCCGCTACGCGGCTACAGACGAAAGACGAAAGAGGGGAAAGGTATCAGGGGTGAGCTCGCACCTGCGGTGCTTTGAGCACGCTTCGCTTTGAGGTATAGCTCATAGCCCATACCCCAAAGGGAGCCGTAGGCGACCGACCCCATAGCCCATCCCCCCTTTTTTAGGTGCTTTTTCGTAGCATCTCTAGTAACTACTAACTAGTAACTAGTAACTAATTTTACTATATATGTACGCAAATTGCATTTTTGCCTGGGTCCTGTGACCAGATTCGCCAATTCCACTGGTGCTAGAGCAGTAAACTCGGACAAAAACATGTAATGAAACAAACAATCAAAAAAAGGAATGGCTAAAATGGCTACTATCACTAAAGAAAAAGCTGCAGAACTCACCGCTCAGTTTGGTGCTAACGAAAAGGACACCGGTAACGTCCGCGTTCAGATCGCTATCCTCACGGAAAAGATCAAGAACCTCACCGAACACATCAAGACCAACAAGAAGGATTTCCACTCCCTCCGCGGTCTTTCTATGATGGTTGCAAAGCGCAAGAACCTCCTCAAGTACTACGGCGAAAAGGACATTATCGCTCAGCGTGCTTTGATCAAGGAACTCGGTCTCCGCGTCTAATTC
>Ga0265298_10001382_pt1 | contig 35952 bp, 28 predicted proteins | sample AusTroGonzalo_MG_3_FD_193486 | JGI IMG/M metagenome (GOLD analysis project Ga0265298, IMG submission 193486) | Bovine rumen microbial communities from tropical cattle in Woodstock, Queensland, Australia - Gonzalo_01 | ecosystem: Host-associated > Mammals > Digestive system > Stomach > Rumen ...
TATCGGTTTCTGTCGTTATTTTACACCTTAATTATATATAAGACTCCTATAGACTGAATAGTGTATTATCTACATTTATCTACATTTATGGCTTTTTGCTTTGTTGTTACTTTTACACTCTATAGTCCTATAAACCTCATTTCGCGAAATATTTCTCTCAAAAAAAACAATTTTGCATAATAGTATCACTTTTTGATAAAAGAAAAGTATAGTATTTTAAATAATAAGTATATCTTTGCGGTCGAATGTGTCTAATTATGCCGCTAAAGCTATAAGCCTATTTTGTAAATTGCCAAAACATATGAACCTAAACAACTCTTCATGACTCATGAGCGGAGTAGTCTTAAATGGGACTATTTGGCTTTAGGGATAGTGAGACTGTCCCAACAAGATTAAACCGTGTTTTATTTAAACCAATTTTTCTATAAGTAATTACTTAAACATGAATCAAAATTTTAGAAAGACAGCGCTGTTGATGAGTGCTATGGCTCTCTTGGGCCTCGGCTACTCGTCAAAAGCCTATGCCGCTGATGCCGTATTAGAGGTGCAGCAGGCAACGAAGAAGATTACAGGTACTGTAGTCGACGCTACGGGTCCGGTCATCGGAGCCAGTGTGATGGAGAAAGGAACCTCGAACGGTACAATCACCGATCTTGATGGTAACTTTACTCTCAGTGTGAAGCCGGGTGCGACCATCGTCGTGTCATACATTGGCTTTGAGACTCAGGAGATTGCCATTGGTAACCGAGACAATTTCCAGATTACGCTGAAAGACGATAATGCCGTCCTCGAAGAAGTGGTGGTCGTGGGTTATGGCGTTCAGAAAAAAAAGCTGGTGACCGGTGCTACGGTTCAGGTAAAGGGTGAAGACATCGCCAAACTGAATACCACCAACGCCCTGACAGCTATGCAGGCTTCTACTCCCGGTGTGCAGATTACCCAAAGCTCCTCTCAGCCTGGTAAAGGCTTTAAGGTGAACATTCGTGGTGTCGGTACCATCGGCGAGAGTTCCCCACTGTTGATTATCGACGGTATCAATGCCGGAACGGCAGATGATGGACTGAATGGTCTTAATCCGAACGATATCGAGTCAATCGACGTACTGAAGGATGCCGCCTCTGCCGCCATCTATGGTGCCCGTGCCGCTAATGGTGTAATTCTCGTAACTACCAAGCAGGGTAAAACTGGTAAGATGCAGATTCAGTATGATGGTTTTGTTGGTTGGGCAAATGCCTATAAGGTTCCGGCAATGTTGAATGCTCAGCAGTATATGCAGGTAATCAATGAGACCAATTTCAATACTTATGGAACTGCAACCAATTGGTCAAGTATTGTTCCACAAAATATTATAGATAAGGTAAAGGGCGGCTGGACAGGCACCGACTGGTTCAAGGAATATGAGAACAAGAATGCCCTGCAGTTCAGTCATGCAGTGACAATAAATGGAGGTACCGATCGCTCAAAGTTCTCCATGTCCCTTAATTATAGCTCTAATGAGGGTATCATGGGTGCCAACAACGCTTCTAACTATAAGCGCTATGGTGGCCGTATCAACTCAGAGCACGTTATCCTCAAAGGTAGAGATTTGCTGGGTGAGGAGCATGACCTACTGACTGTCGGTGAGAATGTGAGCTACTGGTATAATAGAAGCCACGATCTTGCTGAGTCAAATGGTTATTGGAATATTATGCAGGCAGCTTATATCGCATCTCCGCTTGTAGAACCTTATGATGCCGATGGTAACCTGAATTCTTATAAGAAAAATGGTGCAGGTTATAGCACGATGATTTATGGAAACCCGTTGAACCACTTCCTCAATGGTGGATTCAATTCTTTAAACAAGAACCGTAACTTTGGCGTGGGTGCAACGATTTACTGGATAGTTGAACCTATCAAGAATCTGAGATATCGTGGACAGTTTAATACAGGTTACAATGCTGGTAACTACCGCAGCGTTTCTCTGCCTTACTCTTCAAGTTTTACCAGTGCAGACGCTAACTATGGCGTAGATCAAAGCAATTGGCAGAGTAGCAGTTTCACTTTTGAGAATACGTTATCGTACATCCTGCCGTCATTCGGCAAGCATACCATCGATGTGCTTATCGGTCAGTCGATTGAACGTAGCAACTGGAGTACAGGCTTGAATGTCAGTGCAACCGTTTCAGAGGAAAACCTAAACTCATTGGTTTTGAAAGGATGGGATTACAACACGATAGCTAACTACGACTTTGCTTTCCATTCTGCTTCTGGTGGCTATGATTCTCCGAGGGAAGGTTCTATTGCCTCTTTCTTTGGACGTGCTAACTGGAACTACGATGAGAAATACATGTTGACTGCTATTATTCGTGCCGATGGTTCTAACAGGTTTGCACGTGGCCATCGTTGGGGATATTTCCCATCAGTATCGGCAGGCTGGAACGTCTCTAACGAGAAATTTATGGAGTCAACAGCCTCTTGGTTGAGTTTCTTGAAACTTCGCGCATCATGGGGACAGAATGGTAACTGCCTGATCAATAATTTCTATTATCTCTCTAACATCGGTTTCTCTCCGAGTGATTATCCTGATTACGGCTATAAGTTCTCAAGCGATATGGGCAAAACCGTAAAAGATAATGTCTATACGACTGGCGCATACGCCAAGAACGTTCCCAATCCGGAAGTGACCTGGGAAACCTCTGAGCAGATCAATATTGGTTTTGATGCCCGTCTCTTCAACGGTCGTCTAGGCCTGAACTTCGATTGGTATAAGAAGACCACTAAGGACTGGCTAGTTGAAGCACCGATGAATCAGGTGCTCGGCTATGAAGAGCCGGCTATGATAAATGGTGGTGATGTGGAGAACACGGGTATAGAAATCGGTCTCTCTTGGCGCGATAATATTGGAAAGGATTTTAGTTACTATGCTAATGTAAATGTTGCAGCCAACAAAAATAAGGTGACCAGGCTGGGTGCAGCATCGGGAAAGATCGGTGATGATCGTAGTGACGCTCTTTTCGAGAATTCTTCATATGTGTCGCTTGTTGAGAAAGGTCATCCTATTGGCTACTTCTCTGGCATGTCTTACAGTGGTGTATGGCAGAATCAGGCTCAGATTGATGCTGCTCGTGCGGAAGATAAGGCTGTTCTTGATGATGCAAAGCCTGGAGATCTGATCTGGGACGACTGGAACAAGGACGGAAAGATTTCTTTGTCAGAGGATCGCCACGAGATAGGTAACCCGCATCCCGACGTGACCCTTGGTGTCAGCCTTGGTTGTGAATGGAAAGGCTTCGACTTTGGCGTTACGGGCTCTGGAGCTTTTGGTATGCAGGTTATGCAGTGTTACCGTACCGCACTGTTGGCAAACCAGTATAACAATTATAGCATAAATGTATTTGACCGTTGGCATGGTGAAGGCACGAGTAACACAAGGCCTCGCCTGTCTGTAGGTTCTATTAACGATCAGTGGGTCTCCACACTCTACATGGAAGATGCAGACTATTTCCGCATCCAGAATGTTACACTGGGATACAATTTCTCGAATCTGTGGAAGAGTGGCCCGTTCTCTCAGTTGCGTGTCTATGTTCAGGCTCAGAACCTCTATACCTTTACAAAGTACTCTGGTGTTGATCCTGAGATTGGCTCTTCTGCCGGTACAGAAGGTTGGGCTCGTGGTATCGACGTAGGTCTCTATCCGACGGCTCGCACGTTCATTGTTGGTGCCAGCATCAAGTTCTAAAGACTAAAGACAAATTTAAGAATAAGAAGTTAAGAAAATATGAAAAAGATATATATAATGGTTATCGCGGTGCTTATCGCAGGTGTGCTTACATCATGCGAGGATTTCCTCGATTCCGAAAATTATACCGAGGCCAATACAAGCAACTACCCTGCTTCACCTAATGATTTGAATAAGGAGTTGGCTGCCCTGTATGGCGTGATGAACCAGATGAGCACGGATCCGTTGCAGACACCTTGGTTCGTGAACTATATCATGTCTGATGATGCTAACGGCGCAGGAGGAACTGGTGATGTAGAAGCACATGCCGTTGGTCACCTGATGACAAATAAAGAGTCTCTGTATGATGCAGCCTGGAAGAATACATATGTTGGCATTGCACGTGCTAATGCCATCATTTATGCTGTGGATGCTTTTGACTGGACTGGTCAGGAGACTGCTCGCAACCAGATGCTGGGCGAGGCGTACTTTATGCGCGGTCTGTTCTATCTTTGGGGGGTACAGTTCTGGGGCGATATTCCTGCTTATTGGGCTGCAGCCGCTCCTGATCCTTGTCCTCAGCAGAGTGCAGAGGATGTGATCATGCCGCATATCTTGGCTGACTTCACTTCTGCAGCAAATCTGATGACTCATGGTGCCACTACCCGTGGTGACGGTCACGCAACAAAGGGTGCAGCAGAGGGCATGTTGGCACGCGCTTATATGTTCTATCAGGGTTTCTACAAAAAGGCTGGTGAATTGGCTTCTGCCAATCTCTCAGATGTCGTTTTCGATTTCGAACAGGAAGGCGCAGGTTCTTCATTAAGCAAATCTCAGGTTGTTGGCTATCTTGAGGATGCTATCAACAATGGCGGTTATAAACTTGTGGATGATTTCCGACAGCTCTGGCAGTATACGAATGAACTGACGGCTACTGGTTATGACTATGTGAAGGATTTGGCTGATGCCAAGAAGTTCTGGGCAGGTAATGGTAATGAAGAAGAGATGTTCCAAGTACAGTATATGAACTGTGGCTCATGGAATGGAACAATCGGTATGGGATTCGTTAATCAGATTGAATTGTATTGTGGACTCCGTTGTGATGATGACGGTCAAGGTACTGCAAACGGCGATGCAAATACTCTCCCGTTTGGACAGGGCTGGGGACAAGGTACCATCAATGCAAATCTCTGGGATGACTGGAGTGATACCGACCCGCGTAAGAAGGCAACTATCCTTGATGCTCAGGCTGAGTGTGAAAAGTTCGTATTCACGACATCTTGCTCAGAGGATGCTGGATACTATAACAAGAAATGGATGTCAATCACTTGTCCGGAGTCTTCTTGGTCAGACCATAATGAGTCATACACATGGTGGGGCGTATATCGCGCCAAGAACTCCACTGCTCCCAATGCCAATGGAAACTCCTTCCAAGGCGATCACTTCTCGGACATGGTACTTCTCCGTTTGGCTGACGTCATGTTAATGCACTCAGAGTTGACTGGTACGGCTGACCAGATGAATAAAGTGCGTGCCCGTGCAGGTTTGTCTGCAACAACTTATTCTTGGAAGAATATTCAGGATGAGCGACGTTTCGAACTTGCAGGTGAGGGTCTGCGCTACAATGACCTGCGCCGTTGGTCGGGTAAGGACGGCGGTGCCTCGTGTTTGGCCGCTACTGCTTTGCAGCGTCAGGAGGGCTCTCGTGTGAATTACACTGGCGCATGGACAAAAATGCATCATGGTCAAGGCGTAGGCGGTAGCAGTTGGGCACAGCGCTATGCAGACACTGATGGTTTCTTGCCGAAGCCTCCTGCACAGATATCTCTTGCTGCCGATCCTGAGATCCTCAGTCAGAATAAGGGTTGGTACGACGATACTAAATGGAGCATGTCGGGAACACCGGTTTATTAAAATATAATAGTTGAAAAAGAAAAACGAAACAATATGAAAAAATCAATATTATTGTTCGCAGTAGCGCTGGGCATGCTGACGGCCTGTGATCCTATTAAGGAAGATGGCAGCATGGATGTAGATAGTTTTACCTCCAGCAATCTGCTTGATGGTGCAGAGTTCTCGCAGTACTCAGATGCAGCCTGCACAATAGCTGCACCGGATGGTAACTTTATTAAGTATAATATCCCTAATACGCCAGCTGTATATATTTATTATATTAAGGCAGACGGTTCTGAGTATAAACTGTCTAGTGGCGCTTCTGGTGGTGTGTTCAACTTCGTTCCTGCTCGTGGTTCTGATCCCAATCAGACAGTATATTTCAAATATATCAACGCGAATAACGAAGAAGTTATTGCTTCAAAGGATTTTACCGTGGCCGTAGCAGCAGAGTTGCAGCCAGAGGTTCGTCTTCTCGCTTCTAATGCTTATGGTAAAAAGACCTGGACATGGAATACTCATAGTGGAATTAGTGCTGGTGGGGTTGATAATCTTGTCTGGGGTAACTTTGGCGCAGACGGTACTTGGCGTAACGAGGATTTCGGCTCCTGTGGCTTCACATGGTGGGGCGTTAATGACGCGTCACAACTGAAAGACCAGCTGGGGCACTCTGTAACAGGAACTGCTATTGGCGAGGAAGATAATGCTGCTACGATGGTCTTTACAGAAGATGGTCTCGTAAAGTGTTATGATGCCAGTGGTAATGAGATCCGTTCTGGTAGTTATGAGATTAAAGGATGGACTGGTGACAACCATGATGGTTGGAAATATGGTACCCTCCATACATCGGAAGGTGCAACGCTCTTCCCCTACGAGATCAATGCAGGTGGACGTTATGTGACCGACTTCCAAATCTTTAGACTGACAACAGACGAGTTGGTTCTTGTTTATCCTGATAATGGTGCATTCAGCGGTTGGTCTGAAGGAACATACTGGGCGTTTAAGAGCGAATCTGACGTCTCTGGTATGATGAATAACTACGGTAGTAAGACTTGGACATGGGATACAGAGAGCGGCATTAGTGCTGGTGGAGTAGATAACCTTGTCTGGGGTAACTTCGGTGCTGACGGTACTTGGCGTAATGAGGACTTCGCTTCCTGTGGCTTCACATGGTGGGGCGTTAATGATGCCTCACAGTTGAAAGACCAGTTGGGCCACTCTGTAACGGGAAGTGCAACTGGTGAAGAAGACAATGCTGCTACGATGGTGTTAAATGAAGATGGTACCGTGAAGTGTTTTGACGCCAATGGTAATGAGATCCGATCTGGAAATTATGAGATCGACCTCTCTACTGCTGATGGTTGGAAGAAAGGAACCTTCAAGACTACTGAGGGTGCAACGCTCTTCCCCTTCGAGATCAATGCCGGTGGTCGATATGTAACGGACTTCCAGATTTACAGTATCTCGGATTCTAAGATGGTTCTGACATATCCTGACAATGGCGCATTCAGCGGCTGGTCAGAAGGAACATATTGGGCTTTCAAGAAAAAGTAGTTGTTTTTGGGGACCCTTGTGTATTGTCGCAAGGGTTCCATTTTATCAAAAACCAAAGCACTTATGAAGAAGTATTTATTTATTTTCGTGTTAATGTTAGTTGCTCTCTCATCAAAGGCAACACAGTATGGACCATATTTTATGTATAATAACACGCCAACCCCAAGTGGTTATGCTAAAGTGGTCTGTTTTTCTAATCCCAATTATATTGGTGTCGGGGTGGCGTTGGTGAATGTTGAGACAAATGAACAGATTTATCTGACAACGAGTTCAACCTATCGGCCCATGTGGTTCTATTTTGTACCAGGTGGTACTTATCGGGTTGTTGCAATCAATGCCCATATGGCTAAAGTCAAGATCAACGGTTTTGATGTGGAAGAAGGAGATGAAATCGTGTTTTGTAAAAATGCCAGTGGTAGCCTGATCGCTTTCCCAGATGACAAATGATAGCCAGAGCTTAGTATCCCGAAATCCCGCCCTGCAGCCATTATATGCTGCGGGGCGGTTAATTACGAATAATCCATTGGATTATTTGTTTTTTATGTAGGAAAGTTATATCTTTGCAACTATTATGAAGCAAGCAATTGCCAGATACCGAAATGTGTGTTTATCGATGCTGATGGGCATCGGTGTGTTCCTTTTCTGGTATGGTTACTATCCTCATGCCTTGTCGTATCAGGAACAATACCAGTTGTTCCTTTGGACCTCGGATTACCTTGTGGAGCGTGTGAGTGTGCCGGGCGGTCTGGCCGACTGGCTCGGAGAAATGATCGTACAGTTCTATTATATAGAATGGTTGGGCGCACTGTTACTGGCGGCTGTGTTCGTGATGTTACAACAGACGGTATGGTTGGCGGCAAAGAACAGACGATCGGTAGCTGATGCCTCATCTTATCTGCTGAGTTTCATCCCCTCTGCGCTCCTGTTGTGGCTATTGGGTGATCCGAGTGTACTCTTGGGATATGCCGTGGCACTGACGATGGCCGTTGCCGTATTCGTTCTAAACAGAACGGAGGGACGGCAGGGACTTCTCTGCGACTTGGTGGTCGTGCCAATCGTCTATTGGTTGACGGGAACGTTGGCGTGGACCTATGTGGCATTGCGTGTGGTGGTAAATCCGAGACGGATGCTCCCCCTTGCCGTCTATATGTTGGCCTTGCAGCTGTCGGCCTATCACTGGTTGTTAACACAGTGGCCCCTTCAGACGGTACTCCTGCCGATGCAGTATGATCGTATACCGTTACAGTTGCCGACACTGATGTGGGTGATACCGGTCGTGACGGTGATCGTCGTGATGATAGCATGGCGGAAACCATACAGGTGGCAGACACCCGTTCTGGTGACGGTGTTGGCAGTGCTGGTGTGGCAAGGTGTGAGCAGAGGCTATGATAAGGATATGTACGAACTGATTCGTCAGGACTATCTGGTTCGCAACGAACGTTGGGATGAGATTCTGAAACGGGCTGGTGAATATCAGGTGCGGACACCGTTCTGGTGCAACTGTGTGAACCTTGCCTTGTCTCAGAAACGTTTACTGGCCGACCGGATGTTCGACTTCTATCAGAGCGGTGAGGATGCTTTGATTATGCCGCGTGTACGAGATCTGACATCGATGCTCCCTTCGGCAGAGGTCTTCTGGCGCTTGGGCATGGTGAACTCGGCACAGCGTTATATGTTCGACACGCAGGAGTCCATACTCAATGGTAGGAAGAGTGGCCGCTGCACAAAGCGTATTGCGGAGTGTATGATAGTGAACGGTCATTACAAAACGGCCAGGAAGCACCTCCATCTGTTGAAAAGGAGTCTTTTCTATCGCACATGGGCTGCTGAGGCCGAACAACTATTAGACAATGAGGCGGTAGTAAATGCGCATCCGGTTTATGGTCGGTTGCGACAGTTGCGTTATAAGGAAGACTTTCTCTACAGTCATTATGAAATCTACAAGATGTTGGGGTTGTTGTTTATGAATAATCATTCGAACAAGATGGCTCTCGACTATTTCATGGGTCAGATGCTCTTACAAGGAGAACTGCGAGGATTCCAGCAGTATATGGGAATGGTACAGCAGTATGGCGGTTACCGGGAGATGCCCATCGGCTATCAAGATGCGATGATCTGTATCCAACGACAAGGAGCCGTACCTGACTCACCTTATGCGAACTATGCTAAACGGATGATGGCGGAAAGGAGGGAAAATGATGGTAATGATGAGGCACACTAAGATGAATTCCTGGCTGTTGACTGTCGGCTGTTGGCTCTTGTCATTTGTCTGTATGTCTTGTTCGGACAGACCGACGGACACGGTGATCGTGGATGAGCTACCGGACATCTATCCAGACTACATAGGTGTGACCATCCCAGTGGACATCGCACCGCTTGACTTTAATGTCTCCGATGAGGATATCGAGCGCATGGATGTCGTTGTGAAGGGTACAAAAGGAGGAGAGCTTCATGTGAACGATACATGGGCAGCGTTCGATGTGGACGACTGGCATCAGCTGACAGAGCAGAATGCAGGTGGCGAACTGGTGCTTACGGTGTCGGTCAAGAAAGAAGGAAAGTGGTGGCAGTACAAGGACTTCAAGATATATATAAGCACTTATCCGCTTGATGAGTATGGGGTGACCTACCGGCGCGTCGCTCCAGGTTATGAGGTCGGAGGAGATATCGGCATCTATCAGCGTGACATCCATAGCTTCGAGGAGTCCGCCATCCTACAGGAACGTGCCGTTCCCGGACAGTGCATGAACTGTCATGTGGCCAACCGCACCGATCCCAACACGTTCAACATGCAGGTGCGTGGAGAATACGGAGGGACGATGATCTACAAGAACGGGAAGCAGAGTTGGCTGACCACCAAGACTGACAGTACGGTCGCTAATACCAGCTATTCCTATTGGCATCCCGATGGCGACTATTGTGCTTTCTCGACCAATAAGATTCACCAGAGCTTCTTTGTCGGCACCGGACAGCGTATAGAGGTGTACGACACGTTCAGTAACGTGCTTGTACTGGATACACGGACCAATGAGCTCGTATTGTGCCCATTGCTTCAGACAGACGACTGGGAGACTTATCCGGCTTTCTCTGCCGACGGGAAGACGCTTTTCTTCTGTACGGCCAAACCGTATCGGATGCCAGCTGAGTGGGATCAGGTGAAGTATAGTCTGTGTAAGATTTCTTTTGATGCCAAGACAGGCACGTATGGTGACAAGGTCGACACGCTGCTTAATGCCCGTGAGTTGGGCAAGAGCTTCACGTATCCTCGTCCTTCGTACGACGGGAAGTGGTTGATGTATAATGTGACGGACTGCGGTAATTTCCCGGTGAACCATCCGGAAGCCGACCTCTGGCTGATGAATCTGCAGACGGGGGAGACCTTTCCTTTGACTGGCGCGAATAGTGATGATACAGAGAGTTACCATAGTTGGAATGTGAACAGTCATTGGTTCGTGTTCTCCAGTCGTCGTGAGAACGGGGTTTATAGTATGCCGTATGTGGCGTTCCTCGACGACGAAGGGCGGGCAGGCAAGCCTTTCCTCTTGCCACAGCGTAATCCCAGAAAATACTATCTGGAGGATATGGACTCCTATAACTGTATTGACTTTACAAGCGAGAAGGTGACCTTGGATGCACGTGAGGTCCATCGGAAGGTGTTTGATCATAAAAGAGAACAAGTAAAAATCAGAAAATAACAATGAAGAAGATCCTTTTGTTTTTTATAACGGTGGCTGCAATGATCCTATCGTATAGCTGCCAATCCAATGACAGTGTGTGTAGAATCCGTGGGGTAGTGAAAGGTGAGCAGTTTGAAGGAAAACGTATTTTCCTCATTCCGTTGAACGGGCCGAAGACTGCCGAGACCGTTGACTCCGTGGAAGTCAAGGACGGGAAGTTCGCTTTTAAAACGGATACGATGCAGATGTATAAGATACTGCTTGACCTTCGTTATCGCTATGGACTTCAGCCGCTGATCCTCGTCGGTGAGCCGGGAGAGGTCTCTGTGACCATCGATTCCGTCAGTCATGCTGTGGGCACACCGCAGAACGACTCCTTGGAGCAGTGGAAGGTGCGTACAGAGATCCATAACCGTGAGTTAGCTAAGATGCGACGGCATATCATGGATCTGGCGACTAAGGGCGATACTGCACAGGTCAACTACCTGAAGCAGCGTGCCGACAGCTTCCACTTAGTATATAAGAACTACACACGTCGGTTGGCTGAGAACATGAAGGAGGGCGTGCTCCATGATTTCCTGAAGGACCTCTTCCCGCTGACCTATCAGCGGAAATATCCTGATGGTCGTGTCGTGATGATGAATGCTGATACGAATGAAGAGATTACAGAATAAGTGGCGGATCACAAACCCGTCGATGCTACAGTGGGGACTGACGCTGTTGTACGGTCTGGTGGTATTCCTCTTCTGGCGATACCGCTATCCCTTTGTGTTGGCCTATCAGGAGCAGTTGCAGTTGTTCCTGTTTGATGACGACTATCTCGTCGGCAGACTGACTGAGCCGGGTGGGTTTGCAAGGTATGTGGCAGAGTTCCTGACACAGTTCTATAACGGCGTGACTTTTGGAGCACTCATCCTGGCGGTGGTCTATATGCTTATCCAACGACTGACGTGGCAGTTGATGAGGTCGGTCAGCCATGGGTCTGAGCCGACGGTCCTCTATCCGCTGAGCTTCATCCCGACGGTGATGCTGTGGTATGCGATGGGCGATGAGAGTGTGCTGCTGATGTATGCTGTGGCGCTGGTGATGGCCCTGGCGGCCGCTGTCGGCTGGATCAGATGGGCCTCGCACTGGGCTTCGTGGATGAGATGGTCCGTGGCTTTGGTGGTGATACCACTGCTCTACTGGTTGATCGGAGCAATGGTGCTGTTGGTGGCCGCCTGTATGCTGCCGTTGATGTTGGCTTTGCCCATGCTGGTCTATGCGCTGGCCTGCATCCTGCTGAGCTCTTGGGATTTACCTTACCCGTTGACGAGTGTGCTGTTGGGTATCGGTTATTACCGCTATCCGGAGACGTTGCCTTATGTACTGATGGCCTTGCCTGCTGTGGTCTGGTTACTATTCTGGGTAAGTCGGAGAATCGGAATGTCCCATGGACTGTCGGGAAACCAGCGTAAGCTGTTGGTCGTGGCAGAGATCGTCGTGGTCACACTGGTTGCTGTGCTGTTCATTCCACGGAGCTATGACACAAGGAAATACGAGTTGATAGAGTATGACTATCTGGTACGGGTGAACCACTGGAAGGGAGTGATTGCCAAGGCGGAGAAGAAGATGCCCGACCTGCCGATGAGCGTCAGCGCCACGAACCTGGCCTTGGCGATGACGGATCAGTTGGGCGACCGCGCCTTCGACTTCTACCAACGGAGCACGGAGGGGTTGTTGCCCCGTTTCGAGCGTAACTATGCCACCCTGCAGTTGACGGGTGAGATCTTTTTCCATCTCGGTCTTGTGAATACGGCCCAACGTTTCGCCTTCGAGGCGATGGAGGCCATACCCAACTACAATAAGAGTGCCCGTGTGGTGAAACGGTTGGCAGAGACCAACCTGATCAACGGACAATACCGGGTGGCGGAGAAATACCTGCGGCTGCTGGAGAAGACCGTCTTCTACCGCCGCTGGGCACAGCGTACCTTGGCTATGCTGGGCGATGAGACTGCCATCAGCGCTCATCCGCTCTATGGCAAACTGCGACGGTACCGTCTGCAGGATGACCTCTTGTTCCATGAGCAGGAGTTGGATAAGATCTGCGGTCAGCTGTTCATACATAACCCGGAGAACCGGATGGCGGCGCAGTATCTGTTGCTGATGCCGTTGCTCGACAGGGATATCCCGCGCTTCATGCAGTTCGTGCAGGTGGTGCAGAACCGGGTCATGTATAACCCCCGAAGCTGTCAGGAGGCCATTGCCTTCGCCTTCATGCAGCAGCGGCAGCAGCCCCCACAAGGTACGGTCAGTCAGCTGGTGTTACAGCAGATGAACGAGTTCGCACGGATCTATTCCAGTGATAAGAACTCGCCGGCGCTGACTCAGTTTAAGAATACGGTATGGTACTATCTAACAAAAGGACAATGATGAAGATGCTGCAGATCACACATGGTGGTATAATGATACAGAGGTGCTTTCTTGGCGTGATAACTCCTCTGTGCCTCTTTTTCTCGGTGTTCCTATTCATAGCTTGCACCTCGAGACCGGCGCATGTCTCGAAGGTGGACGCATTACCGGCGATCTACCCCGATTATGTCGGGGTGACGATACCGGCAGAGATCGCACCGCTGAACTTCGGCAGTACTGATGCTGATATCGACTGCATGGATGTGACGGTCAGGGGCAGCAAGGGCGGTGAGCTACACGTACAGGGCGATGATGCCGACTTCGATGTGGACGACTGGCATGAGCTGACGGAGCGGAACAAGGGCGGACAGCTGGTCTTTACCGTGTGTATCAGGAAAGACGGACAGTGGACACAGTATCGGGATTTCACTGTGACGGTCAGCACCTATGCCCTCGACGAGTGGGGACTGACCTACCGTCGGGTGGCTCCGGGCTATGAGGCCTATAGTCATATGGGGCTCTACCAGCGCGACCTCTCAACGTTCAGGGAGTACGCCATCCTGGAGAACACACAGGTGCCTGGTATGTGCGTCAACTGTCACACGGCCCGGCAGACCGATCCGTCGCAGTTCGTCTTCCATGTGCGTGGCGACCATGGTGCCACGATGTTCCAGACCGACGGTCACAGGGAGTGGCTGAAGGCCAAGAACGACCAACTGGGTGGGTCGATGGTCTATCCTTATTGGCATCCCAGTGGGGAGTACTGCGCCTTCTCGACCAACCAGACACGTCAGGGATTCCATGTCACACCCAACGAGCGTATCGAGGTGTTCGACCTGTCGAGCGATGTGTTTGTCTATCGTCCGAAGACACACGAGATCCTGACCGACTCGCTGCTGCAGACCAAAGACTGGAGCGAGAATGCCCCGGTGTTCTCTCCCGACGGTCGGACGTTGTATTATATGACCTGCCGTCAGCAGGCCTACCCGGCGCATTACAAGGACGAGAAGTATAATCTCTGCAAGATCGCCTTTGATCCCACGACCGGCACGTTCGGCGAACGGGTGGATACGGTATTCAATGCCGTGGCGATGGGGAAGAGTCTGACATGGCCGCGCCCTTCGTACGACGGGAAGTATATGCTCTTTACCTTGATGGACTACGGCTATTTCTCCATCTGGCATAAGGAGAGCGACCAGTGGTTGCTTGACCTGCGGACGGGAGAGGCGCGTGAGTTGAAGGAGATCAATAGTCCGGACGCGGACAGCTACCATAACTGGAATGTCAACTCGCACTGGGTCGTCTTCACCAGTCGTCGTGACGATGGACTCTACAGTCGGCTTTATCTGACGAGCGTCGACGAGCAGGGCCGCTTCTCCAAGCCGTTCCTGTTGCCGCAGCGCCACCCGAAGGAGTACTACGAGGAGAGCATCTACTCCTTTAACGTACCCGACTTCACGAAGACGAAGGTGGACTTCAATGCCTATCGTGCCGGTCGTGAAATCGCTTCGGATAGGCGTCTTGAGACAAAGGTATGCTCTCCAACCAAGTAGGAGACGGCATCTTAAATAGTAAAACAACTTGTTTTACCTTGAAAGAGATGGTTTCTTTAAGTGTAAAAGACTATCTGAACGAAGGTAAAACAAGTTGTTTTACTTTTAGGAAGATAGGGGTTTACTTCCGTAGGGATGATTCTCGGAACTGAATAGCCTGTCCTTTCATCGCTTTAACGACGTCATCCACGTCGAAGGGTACCTTGCCCTTACCCAGTTCCGGGGCGTTGAACGATTTCAGGTTGTTGTCGTAGAACGTCGGATGTTCCTGGGGCAGACAGAAAGGCTTGTGGGCACGACCGTTCTTGTCGACGTAGCAGAAGTAGGGCTTACCATATAGTCCGTCGTCGCGTTTCGAGGCGAAGACAAACCAGCGGCTGTTCGATGACCAGGAATGATACGTGTCACTCTTCTCGCTGTTGACGATGGTCAGACTGTCGGTCTGTCCTGTCAGCAGGTTCGTCATCCGGAGGTCAGCCTCCGGGTGCCAGATGGGGAAGGTACCGTAGTCGGCCACGGTGTATAGGATGAAGCGTCCGTCGGGACTGATGCGGGGGTGGCAGACGGAGGTCAGACCCTGTCCTTGGACTTTCAGTCTTTGACTGTTAAGTAGGGTGTCGACAGGCGTGCCGATAGTACCGGTACGCTCGTCGAAGGGGATACGTACAAGACTGTATTGCAGTCGCTTGATATCCAGAGGCAAACTGACGGTGTCGGCGGCGCAGTAGTATATAAACTTGCCGTCGGGCGAGAAGGTCGGGAAGGTCTCGAACACCAGACTGTCGGCCAGCTGAGGAGAGGTGAAGATACGGTGTTCCTGCATGTCGGCCACAAAGATGTTCGACGAGGCATCATACACCTCCAGTCGTTTACTGGGGTCGCTGTGGAAGGCGGGGATGATCTTCTGCGTAGAGTAGGTGATATACCGCCCCGTAGGACTGAAACAGAAATATACGCTGCCCGGGATGTCGAGCTTGTCGAGCCGACCATGGCGGTTAAGGATGGCACCACCACCGGGTCCTCGGACGTACATCATCGTCAGGTCGGGATCCTGATGGGCATAGGTGTGACAGTTCATGCAGCGGTTCTCCAACTGCTCATGATGGGCGATGGCGGTCACATCGAAATTCTCCACACAACGCTGTTGGATCTGCACGTGGTTCCATATCTCGTAGTCGGGCTCGATCAGACGGTAGGTGAGATAAGGATCAATGCGGTCGCCCACCACCTGCCAGTAGAAGGGCTTGTACTGAATCCACTTCCCGTCGATGAGTGCCGTGACGGTGACTTCTATCTTCTCGTTCGTGGATTGCTGCATCAGCTCTCGCCAGTCATCAATATCGAAGACTGCCTCGTTGCCGTGGGCATTGAGCGCCAGTCCGCCTGCCTTTACCTCGATGGCTTCGCAGTCGGCACGGAGCAGGAAGTTCAGTGGTGCGATATTCTCAGGAATGGTCACATCGCAGTAGTCGGGATAGATAGGCGGCAGCGTGTTCCGCACCGTGACATCCTTCGGCGTCGGTGTGCAGGAAAGGTAAAAGGGCATAAGGGTAAAAAGGAAAACCAGACCTTTTACCAAACTCGTTCTATGTAATCTCTCCATCCAATTCATCTTTTACCTGTCTGTTTTTTTACTTTAGTTTGACCTCGGGCGTCTTAGCCTTATCGAAATAGTACCAATAGGTGTCCTTGAAACGACTGTCGCCGCGTAGCTGGTTATACTGTTGGAAACGTTGGAACACGTCGCCTCGTTGGATGTATTTCTCCCACGCTTCTGGTGAGGCGTCGGTGCCGGCCAGCCAGATGCACAGGGCTTCCTGATAGAGCGGCTTCAGACGAGGCCTGCCTGTCTCGATGCAGTAGCGGTCGTAGTCGCGCTTGAAGCTGTCGATATCCTTCAGCAGCAGGTCGCTGCACAGGATATAGTCGAGGGCGATGGTGTTGTCGGGATTGGCATTGAGCAGTTGCATCATCAGGAAGTGGGCATTGTCTGAAATGCTTATCGTGTCGCCTGCGTTCACCATCATGATCTTCTTCTGATAGATCTGCCGACCGTGCTGACGGATGTTCCCGGCCCATTTGCTATATACCCATGTCTTGTCGAGGATGCGCAGATACTTCTCCGCGGCCAGTGTGTCGCCGCTGACGATGTTACATTCTGCCAGGCGGCGCATCATACGGACATTACGGTTGTTATGCGAGAAGACGTTGGTCATCATGGCGGCTCGTTCCGTGAAGGTCATGTCGCCCAGTGCCCAGTAGAGCTCGTTCATGTTGCGGATGGTGAGCATGGGGGTCTCGGGACCGATCTTCTCGAAGGTGCCGAGGTAGTTTGGCGTGAACTTCAGCAGGTGGTCGGGCAGCTGACCACGCTGGGCCTGGACCAGATTATAGAAGAAGAGCATCTGGTCGGTCCATCGGTCAGACCCTTCTATCAGTCGGATCACCTTGTCGTGATTGCCGAAGTAGTATTCGCAATCTACGGCAAAGTCTTTCTCTAAGATGAAGTCGGGACCTTGCAGTTTTTTCATTGGTGGCAGGCCGAAGAGCAGCCATGTGGGTAACAGGGCACAGCAACAGACGACGCCTCGCATCTTCCATCCCTTGACGAGTGATATCAGCCACAGCAGTAACACCCAGCCCATGATGGCGATGGTAGATGACAGACGGTAGCTGGTGCTGAAATGGCAGACGGCCATGACGGTCATCAGTACCAGCGCCAATGCCAGTGATACGATGCGCCCGACCTTAAAGTGCCTGAGGGCACTGTAAAGCATCATGCCCGTTGCTGTCAGACAGAGCGTCAGGATGGTGGCACCAACGTAGAGGTAGTAGTAAAACTGTGTCAGGAAGTCGCCTGTCAGCGTGGCAAGCCAACCGGGACCGGTATAGGATGATAGATAGTCCCACGACCAGAGGAACAGTTGGTTCTGCTCCTGAAAGAAGAAATGGTAAGGATAGCAGAACTGGAAGAAGCACCAGCAGATGACTGTCCAGAGTGCTATGAAGACCACCGGGGTATATCTTATTATCCTATTTCTCACTTTCCAGAATCGTTTCCAGTTCGTTGATCTCTTCTTCCGTCGTGGCCCAGCTGGTGACGAAACGACAGATGGTATGGCGCTTGTCGGCTTGTCCGAAGTGCGTGAACAGCATCTTCCTGCTCAGTCGGTCAACCTGCTCATTGTCGATGATGACAAACTGTTGGTTGGTGGGAGAGTCGACATAGAACTCATAACCGTTCCTGACGAAGATCTCCTTCATCCGCATAGCCATCCTGATGGCATGCTCCGACAACTTGAAATAGAGGATCTCACCCGATGGCTCCGATAGGGGGGAGAAGAGCGCCTCGAACTGCAGACCGATCAGTGCTCCTTTGGCGATCACGGCTCCGTGCTGCTTCTGAATGGAGAAGAAGTGCTTGTGGGCATTCTGGTGGGTGAAGACGACCGCCTCGCCGCAAAGTGCTCCGATCTTCGTGCCGCCGATATAGAAGACATCGCAGTGGCGGGCCAGATAGGGCAGCGTGATGTCATTACCTTCTGCCGCCAGTCCGTAACCGAGACGGGCACCGTCGATATAGAGCGGTATCTCGTAGTGCTGACATACTTGGTAGATGTCGTTAAGCTCCTTGGCACTGTAGAGCGTGCCGAACTCCGTCGGGAAGGTAATATAAACCAGACCAGGGTGTACGGCGTGATCCTTGTTGCCGTCGTGCATGTAGTCGTCGAGGTATTTGTCGAGCACCTTGGCCTCCATCTTCCCCTGTGTGTCGGGCAGGGTGATGATCTTATGCTCGGTGAACTCTACGGCTCCGGCCTCGTGTACGTTGATATGGCCAGTACCGACACAGATCACTCCCTCATACTGATAGAGCATGGAGTCGATGGTGGTGGCGTTGGCCTGGGTGCCCCCCGTCAGGAAGAAGATCTGCGCGTCGGGCATTCCACAGGCTTCCCGTATCCGGTCCTTGGCGCGTTCGCAGAACGTATCGAAGCCATACGGGGTCGGCTTGGCACCGTTATTCTTAATCAGGTTCTCGAGCACCTTTTCGTGTGCTCCATTGTTATAGTCACATTCGAATGAAATCATCTCGTAATTAGCTTATTTGGCTACAAAATTACGAAAAAAACTCCATTGTCGGTTGTCAATTATCAATTATTTCGTATCTTTGCAGGCAAATTTATTATCAACTCAGGATATGTCAAAACATAGGACGACAGTCGTGGTACTCTTTCTTGCTTCTCTTATGCTTATGCTCTCATCGTGGGATGGTGGGCGGAGTTGTCTGATAGGTCCCGTACCACAGAGACCTCTCTACGATGATTCCACACAATGGTATATTCAGGACAGGGGCGGCGTAGCCGACATTTTCTATGTTATCTCTACGGAGACCGGCGACCATCTGATGGGTGGTGACACCTGTCATTTCGCGGATACATACGATATGGCGCTTCGTAAGGCGATGCTCGTGGAGATGGCTGCCGTCGACTCGTTCTATTCCGACAAACTGAACTATTATTCGCCTTATTACCGTCAGGTGTCCATGCAGTCATGGACGTCGCAGGATACGGCGATGGCACGTATCTCTGTGGCCCTTTCCGACGTGAGGCGTAGTTGGGAATATTACCTGACTCATTTCAATCAGGGACGTCCTTTCGTGCTGGCCGGCTTCAGTCAGGGTGCCTGTGCTGTCAAGCAACTGATCAAGGAGATGCCCGACTCTGTCTACAAACGGATGATAGCCGCCTATGTGATTGGCTATCATGTCACGCAGGATGAACTTGACCGTTATCCGAATATCATACCGGCACAAGGTGCGACCGACCTCGGCGTGACCGTCTGCTTCAATTCCGTGCGCTCTGCCGACTGTGCCATCCCCATCGTGTCTGAAGGAAATGTGGCGTGTATCAATCCCGTCAACTGGCGGACGGATACGGTGTGTACACCGTTTGTCTCTTATGGCAGACATAAGAACGATACGCTTGCCGTACACTGTGACACCCTGAACCGTCTGTTGGTCGTCGACGGCTATCGGGAGCGAACGCTTCTGCCGGTGATCGGGCGCTCGGGAAACTATCATAACATGGAACTGAAGTTCTACTATCCCTATATCCGTCAGAATATTGCCGACCGTGTGGCGGCTTACATGAGTATTACCAACTAAATGATAAAAGCTATGAACAGAAAACTAATGTTTTTCGCGCTGTCGCTGGTCGCTATGGCGATGCAGGCACAGACAGCCAGAAAGTTTACAATCGACCTGACCGACGACGGGAAGGCACAGATGGTGGCGTTCCTGCCGGAGACTCCTTCCGGTAGGGCTATCGTGGGTGTGCCGGGCGGTGGCTACTCCGTCTTGTCAAACTCACACGAGGGCTATCTCGCATCCGACTGGCTCAACCAGCAGGGTATTGCCTATTTCGTTGTAAACTATCGTCTGCCGGAGGGCGACCGTACCATCCCTATGGGGGATGTCCAGAAAGGTATCCGTATCGTACGCGACTCAGCCAGCATCTGGGGTATCAATCCTCATGATGTGGGTATCATGGGATTCTCTGCAGGTGGTCATCTGGCCTCTGTCGTATCGACTCTCTCCGACTTTGATTCACGCCCGGACTTCTCCATCCTGTTCTATCCTGTCATCTCTATGGACGAGCGGGTATCGCACAAGTGGTCGTGCATCAATTTCCTCGGTGAGGAAGGACATAAGGACCCGGAACTCGTCAAGCAATACTCCACGCAGAATGCCGTCAGACGTCATCTGACACCTCCTGCTATCATCATCACGGCCAGTGACGACCGACTGGTGCCGCCTGTGACCAATGCGGTGGCTTATTATTCGGCCATGCGTAGAGCCGGTAACTCATGTGCTATGTATATCTATCCTTCTGGTGATCATGGCTTCGGCTTCGGTCCTTGGTTCAAATATCATGATCAGATGCTCAGCGACTTAGGAAACTGGCTGAAGAACCTCAAGGCACCGGAACCCAATGCGGTGAAGGTGGCTTGCATCGGTAACAGTATTACCGACGGACATGGTATCGACATGGCTCCCGCACATGGCTATCCGGCACAGTTGCAGCAGATGCTCGGCAAGGGTTATTGGGTGAAGAATTTCGGCGTGAGTGCACGTACGATGCTGAATAAGGGCGACTATCCTTATATGAACGAACTGGCATGGAAGGATGCACAGGCATTCGATCCTGACATCGTTGTCATCAAGCTCGGTACCAACGACTCGAAGCCGGAGAACTGGCAGTATGGTGCGGAGTTCAAGAAAGACCTGCAGCAGATGATCACGACCCTGCGCCCCGATCTGGCACAGCCGGTGAAGAAGAAGGGTAAGAAGGTGGCTGCCCTGCCTGCTCGTCCACAGATATATCTCTGTACGCCAATCCCGGCCTTCAAGCCGTCGTGGAACATCAGTGACTCTGTGATCGTGAATAACATCATTCCTATCCAACAGGAGGTGGCTAAGCAGTACGGACTGCAGGTTATCGACTTGCATACGCTCTTCGCTGAAGACGGTGATAAGATGCAGGGCGATGGTATCCATCCCGACGGAAAGGGTGTGCGCCGTATGGCCGAGATCATTGCTGGTGCTATCAAAGAGAAGTAACAAACAGTTGAAAGCATAAAACAAATCATCCCCCATTCTCATAGAGAGTGGGGGATGATTTGTATGGTGGGAGGTCGTTGCCTATAGGGCTTCGAGCATCCGTTTGATAACAACGGAACAGCTGATCTCGCGGTTGGCGGCCTCGGGGATGACAAGACTATTGGCGCTCTCAATCACATCGTCGGTAACGATGAGGTTACGACGTACGGGCAGACAGTGCATGAACTTGCCATTGTTGGTCCATGACATATGCTCTGTGTCTACAGTCCAGGAACGATCGTCGCAGGTGATCTTACCATAGTCGGCAGGGTTGGTTACACCCGGATTGCTCCAGTTCTTGGCATAGATGAAGTCGGCTCCTTCGAAGGCTTTCTTCTGGTCGTACTCTACACAGGCATTACCGACGAACTTCGGATCGAGCTCATAGCCTTTCGGATGGGTAATCACCAGATCCACGTCGGCTGCGTTCATCCATTGGGCGAACGAGTTGGGTACAGCCTGAGGCAGGGCGCGGCAATGGGGTGCCCAGGTGAGCACGACCTTTGGTCGCTTCACTGTCTTATGCTCCTCAATGGTAATCAGATCGGCAAAGGCCTGCAGAGGATGCACGGTGGCGGTCTCCATGGCGAAGACGGGTCGGCCGCTATATTTGATGAACTGGTTGAGAACGGTCTCGGCATAGTCGTACTCGCGGTCAGTGAGTCCGGCGAAGGAACGTACGCCAATCAGGTCGCAGTAGCATCCCATCACGGGTATGGCCTCCAACAGATGCTCGCTCTTGTCGCCGTCCATGATGACACCACGCTCGGTCTCCAATTTCCAGGCTCCGGCATTGACGTCGAGCACGATGACATTCATACCTAGGTTCATCGCGGCCTTCTGTGTCGACAGACGGGTACGAAGACTGTTGTTGAAGAAGATCATCATGAGCGTCTTGTTCTTACCCAGATGCTGATACTTAAAACGATCGTTCTTGATCTCCATGGCCTCGGCCATCGCCTTCTCTAACGGGCCGATATCTTCTACATTGATAAAACTTCTCATATGATAATACCTAATTTATCTGTTTGTTATTCTTCTAACTCAGCGGGAGCGTCATGATGAAACGGGCACCCTTGGTATAGCTGGTGTCTAGGATGATATCTCCATCCAGTCTTCTGGCTATCGAACGGGCAACGGTCAGTCCGATACCGGTGCCGTCGTAGTTCTCGTCTAACTGGACGAATTCCTCAAAGATATGCTGTGCCTCATCATGAGGAACGCCGATGCCTGTGTCCTCGACGATAAAGCGGACAGACCGCTGCGGTTGGGTGTCAACGGACAGGAGGACTTTTCCCTCCTTGGTGAACTTCCTCGCGTTGTCAAGCAGTAGTGTGAGGGCACGGATGGCGTAGTGCTGATCTGTATGCAGCATGACAGTCTCTGCCTCTGGTGTCACCTGCATGTCGAATGTGATGTGAGTGACTTCTGAGAGCTGTGCCTCGTCGGCCGCTTGTGTGGCAATCTGAATAGCCAGTACATCATCGTTGCGGGCTATCACAGAGTGACTGCTTGCCTCACTCAGTTCCAACATTTTGTTGACAAGCTCGGTGATGCGGTTGGTATTCTCTGTTATCCGCTGACTGATGTCTTTCCGTGTGGCATCGTCTAATGTCATATCCTCTGTCGTGAGGATTTGTGTGAAGCCGCTGAGGATATTGAGCGGGGTACGTATCTCGTGCGAGATCTGGTGGATGAAGTCTGTCTTCATCCGCGATGACTCCTCGGCACGGGTGTTGGCAATAGTCAGTTGTCTGTTTTTGTCCTTCAACTCAAGATTCTTCTCCTCCAGCTTCTTGGCTGAGCGGTAGCTCAGAAGCATGATAATGAACAGGGTGACGAGAATGAGCAGTGCGATACCGATGATAAACCGTTGTCTGTCTTGCTGGCCTTTGGTCCGTATCTCGTCGAGTTGGAAGATGGTATTGAATTCGTCCAATTGTATGCGCATGTCACGGGCAAAGGTTGAGTCCTGCTGCTCGTAGAGAGAACGATAAAGACGGGCGGCATCGGCACTGCGGTTTGCCTTCATCAGGATCTCACCGCGAATCAGACGGGCGGGTTTCCAGTCGTCATTGGCCATCATAGGGACGTAGGCGTCACTCAGTGTGACGGCCTGTTCAATATTCCCGTTGAGCATGGCAAGATGGGCACGATGCACCAGTGACAGGTAGTGGTAGTAGTTGTCTTGAGGTGCTTTGTTCAGTTGTTCTGCTTTCGCCAACTCCTCATCGGCCTCCTGTAGTCGTGAGAGTCCCATCAGGGCACTGGCTTTCTGGAGGTGTAGTTCGATGAGAACACGCTTGGTCGACACCTTGGTGAGATCGCCTCCATACTGCGCCAGCAACTGTTCCCACTCATTACAATAGGACAGTTCTGAGGCATACTCTTTCTCGTTGTCCAGTGCCTCGCAGAGATAACCGTAGGCACGGCTCATCTCACTGAACCTGTCGTCGCCCTCTCCCTTCAGCAGATCGATACTGTGCTTGTAGGCTTTGATGGCCTCACGGTTGTCAATCTCCAGATAGAAGAAGCCCATCTGCTGGTAGGCAATGGCACGTCCTCGGTTGTTGTTATGCTGTTGGGCATGCTCAAGCATACGCTTGGTCTCGAAGAGCGCTGTCTGTGGTCTCTTGCTGAAGTAGTAGGCCTCTGCCAACAAACGCCATGTTCTGTAATAGTATGTCCATTGATCGTGCTCTTCCATCCATTGCATCTGCTTGGGTGCTTCAATGATGACCAGACTATCTTTTTGGGCACGTGATATCAGAGAAATCTTCTCGCGCCGTAACATGGCGGCGGAGTCGATCTTTCCTTCTCGTTCAACTCTCTCGGCGGTCTTTTCAATTCTGGCCAGGATGGTGTCTAGAGTGTCTTCTGCGACGATAGGTAGACAGCAGCAGACTGAAAGGATGACGGATAATAATACTCTTATATGCATAGGTCGTTACGGTCTTATTTGTCCTTCTCCCTCAATGAGCCATTTGTAGGTACAGATCTCTTCCAGGGCCATAGGACCGCGCGGACCGAGCTTCTGGGTGCTGATGCCGATCTCTGCTCCGAGACCGAACTGTGCTCCGTCGGTAAACGAGGTAGGGGCGTTCCAGTAGACGCAGGCCGCATCGACATGTGCTTGGAACTGACGGGCGGTCTGCTCGTCTGCGGTGATGATCGCCTCACTGTGTCCACTGCCTTTCTCGTCAATGTGGACAAGTGCCTCGTCGAGTGAGGCAACAGTCTTAATTGCCAGTTTGTAGTCCATGAACTCAGTGCCGAAACTGTCGACAGTAGCATGCTCAAGATATGGGTAGTTGCCGTCGAGAGCAGCGAAGGCACGTTCGTCGGCATAGATGGTGACATGCTTCTCTGCCATCTTCTCGCAAAGCGCAGGCAGATCATTAAGGCGACTCTCATGGATTAACAGACAGTCGAGTGCGTTACATACAGAGACGCGGCGTGTCTTGGCATTGTTGATGATCGCCTTACCCATCTCCAGATTACCGTCTTTGTCGAAATAGGTGTTGACGACACCTGCTCCAGTCTCAATGACCGGCACGCGAGCTGTATCACGAACGAAATCGATGAGCTTACGTCCGCCCCGTGGGATACACAAGTCGATATAGCCCACGGCATTGAGCATCTCACCGGTTGCCTCATGGGTAGCTGGCAATAGGGCAACAACGTCCTTGCTAACCCCATATTGCTCTAGTACCTCGTGGATGAGTGCCACCTCCTCGCGGTTGGAGCAGTCGGCATCTTTACCACCTTTCAAGACACAGGCGTTACCGCTCTTGAAACAGAGAGAGAAGACATCGAACGTGACGTTAGGGCGTGCCTCATAGATCATGCCGATCACCCCGAAAGGCACACTAACCCGACAGAGACGTAGGCCGTTGGGTAGCGTCTTCTGTTTGGTGATGTGTCCGAGAGGTGTGGGCAACGTGGCAACATTCCGCATGTCGTCGGCAATACCCTCTAGTCGCTGAGGCGTCAGCATCAGTCGGTCGTAGAGGGGATTAGACTTCTCCATCTTGGCTAGGTCCTGGCCGTTGGCGACAAGGATTCGCTCTTGTTGGCGGATAATGGTATCAGCCACGGCATTCAGAATAACCTTCCGTTGCTCGTCGCTTAACAGAGCGAGGCCTTTGCTGGCCTGTCTCACACGCTCAAATGTCTCTTTCAGTTGCATGGCTTTTATTATTTTCTGTGGACTGTCAGACTAACGCGACACTTGTCGTCTTCTGAATAATCCTTCAGTCCTGTTGGTCTTTATGATACTACGAACTCTGTATGTGGTGTCGTCTCTGGGCGCTCAATGAGGTCAACGAGGATGTTTTCACGCTCTCCGTTGGCAATGATTACACGGATACCTGCCTGTTGCACCTTCTGTGCGGTAGTATATTTGGAGTGCATGCCACCACGACCAAAGGCGCTCTTCTCGGCCTTGATGTACTGCGACAGGTCGCGCCCGGGTTTCACCTGTGGGATGATGTGCGATGAGGAGTCGTCTGGATGCCCGTCGTAGATGCCGTCGATATTCGATAGCAGGATAAGGGTGTCGGCTTCCATCATCTGGGCGATGAGGCCCGAGAGTTCGTCATTGTCTGTAAACATCAGCTCGGTGACGCTCACCGTATCGTTCTCGTTGACGATAGGCAACACATTGTTCTCCAGCATCACGGTCATGCAGGCGCGTTGATTGCGGTACTGCTCGCCGGGCTCGAAGTTCTCCTTCATAGTGAGCACTTGTCCCACGTGAATGCCGAACTCACGGAACAGGTCGTAGTATAGACCTACGAGCTTCACTTGACCGACAGCAGAGAAAAGCTGGCGCTGCTCTACTGAGTCGAGAGAGTGGTCGACGGTCAACTCCCGTCGTCCGCAGGCCACTGCACCCGACGAGACGACGATGACCTCTATGTCCTGCTTTCGCAACCCTGCGATCTGGTCGACCAGTGCCGACATGCGTGTCACGTCGAGCTTCCCGTCTTTCCTAGTCAGCACATTTGAGCCGATCTTTACAACAATTCGTTTCATATCCTTTAATTGATATTGTTATTTCTCTGCATCCTTCTGTCGGATCTCCACGCGACGGATCTTTCCGGAGATGGTCTTCGGAAGCTCGTCAACGAACTCGATGATTCGGGGATACTTATATGGTGCGGTCTCATTCTTTACATGTTGTTGCAACTCTTTGATGAGATCGTCACCGGCCTTGTTCTTCCATTCTTTTCCGAGTACGACTGTAGCCTTGACCACCATGCCTCGGATGTCATCAGGCACACCAGTGATGGCACACTCCACTACGGCAGGGTGGGTCATGAGGGCACTCTCTACTTCGAACGGACCAATGCGGTAGCCAGAACTCTTGATGACATCATCGATACGGCCCTCAAACCAGTAGTAACCGTCCTCGTCACGCCATGCCATGTCACCCGTATGGTAGATACCATCGTGCCAGGCCTCGCGCGTCTTCTCGTCGTCACGGTAGTAACCCTTGAACAGACCGATAGGCTTCTTGTCGCCTACACGCACAACAATCTCGCCTTTCTCTCCATCCTCGCACGACGTGCCGTCGGCGCGTAGCAGGTCGATATCGTATTGGGCGTTAGGGATACCCATGCTTCCGGGCTTCGGTGTCATCCAAGGGAAGGTGCCAAGTGTCATGGTGGTTTCTGTTTGTCCGAAACCTTCCATCATCTGGATACCTGTTTTCTCCTTGAACTTGTCGAAGACAGCGGGGTTCAGGGCTTCACCGGCCGTGCAGCAATACTCGAGTGAACTGAGATCGTACTGCGACAGATCCTCACGTATCATGAAACGGTAAATGGTCGGAGGAGCACAGAAGCTCGTCACATGGTATTTTTCCATCTGTCGGAGGAGTGTGTCGGCATTGAATTTCTCGTGGTCGAATACAAAGACCGTCGCACCAGCAAACCACTGTCCATAGAACTTCCCCCATACGGCTTTGCCCCAGCCCGTGTCAGCCACGGTGAGGTGCAGTGAGCCTTCGTGAAGGTTGTGCCAGAAGACACCCGTCGTTAGATGTCCCATGGCATAGAGATAGTCGTGTGCCACCATCTTCGGTTCACCGCTCGTTCCACTGGTGAAATACATCAACATCGTATCGTCGTTGGTGTTGACGAAGGCGGGCCTTACGAACTTCGGAGCCTGCTTCCATTCTGTCTGCCAGTCATGGAATCCTTCAGGAATCGGTTTGCCGTGGTCGGTGATTGTGATATATTGCTTCACCGTTGGACTCTCAGGTATGGCGGCCTGTATCTGACTGACGACATAAGGGTCGTCGACGCAGATGATGGCCTTGACGGAGGCGCGGGTGTTGCGATATACGATATCGTGCTTGGTGAGCATATGGGTCGCAGGGATGACGATGGCGCCAATCTTATGCAGGGCCAGCATCACTACCCACCACTCATAACGGCGCTTCAGAATAAGCATCACGGGGTCGTTCTTGCCGATGCCGAGCGACAGCAAATAGGAAGCTGCCTGATCTGTCTGCTCCTTCAGTTGTCCGTAGGTGGTTCGTATCTCTTCGCCTTGGTCGTTGGTCCAAAGGATCGCCAATTTCTCCGGAGCTTCCTCCGCCCATGCGTCCATTACGTCATAGGCGAAATTGAAGTTCTCAGGAATGATAAATTCCAGATTCTTATTGTAGTCCTCAACAGACGTGAATGTCGTCTGTTTCAAAAATCTTTCTACCATATTATAATGCTTCAATCATTCAATTCTTTAATCCTACTCGACGGTGAAGGCAAGGAACTTCACGGGCTTGTCGCCGATAGCTAGCATGCCGTGTGGCTTGCTTGAGTCAAAGTAGATACTGTCGCCCTCTTCCAGGATTATGGTCTTTCCGCCGATATAGAGTTCCATCGCTCCTTCCAATACGAGGTTGAACTCCTGACCGGGGTGGGTGTTCTTGTAAACTGTATGTGCTTCAGGCTTCGGTTCTACTGTCACAATGAACACGTCGGCCTTATGGTTCACAAAACCACTTACCAGACTCTGGTATTTGTATGCCTTCGTGCGCTCAACACTCATGCCTTGTCCCTTGCGCACCACGAAGTACGACTTCATGTGGGGAGCCTCTGCGAACATCAGTTCTTCGGCGGAGACGCCATATTTGTGAGCGATCTTCATCAGGTTGGAGATGGTAATATCAACCTCGCCGTTCTCAATCTTCTCATACTTCTCGAGCGAGATGCCTACGGTGTCGGCCACCTCCTGCGCTGTCAGGTCGAGCACGTCGCGCAGTCCGCGCAGGCGTTCACCTATTTGCTTTAACTGTTCGTCCATATTATATTTGTTGTTATCGTTCGTCAATGACTTTATAATCAGCGTATCTCTTCTTTGGGAATACGAAAATATCATCGTTGATGCCACCGGCCTGAAAGTCAGCGAAGGTGATGGTCGCCCAGAAAATGGTCACTTTGATGCGTAGCCGCTTAGGGTAGTAGTCGCCTCGGGTGAGCAATGCCTGAACCTGTCTGATACTGCCTTTGGCGCCTGACTTGGCCTTTAGCGTCACTAGGAACCCTTCGGGAGCTTCGGCGATGGAATAAGTGAAATCGTCGGGGTAGAACTTGAACTTCTGCAATTTGTCATCCTTCTTGTTCACCTTCGGGTCGTGGAGCTCAACGATATGTTTGTTCTGTCGTACGATATGCTTCAGATCACCGTTGTCCCAGATGATGGTATTCTTATGCTGCGACTTACTTTTGTTGCCCTTGTAACAAGCCGTACCTTCCTCCTTATAGAGATGCAGGATATTAATTTTATAGGAGAATCTTACGCCCTCCGGCCCGAAGAAATGATTATACGCCGTCTGGAAGATACGACGTGCCTGTCGCTCGTTTGGGGTCATTCCCGTATCCTGCTCGCCTACATGTGTTCGCCCCTGTGCTAGGGTTATCATACACAGACAGGAACAGCAGAGTACTAGAAATCTCTTGATCATTTCAATCCGGCTTTGAGTCCGCGGATGACGGCAGAGGTGAAGCCGGCATGCTCCATCTCATTAAGTCCTTTGATGGTTACACCGCCGGGAGTCGTCACAAGATCGATGGCCGCCTCCGGATGCATGCCGCTGGCTTCAAGCAGTTCTACTGCACCCTTTATGGTCTGCATGACGATCTTCTTGGCATCGTCGGCCTTGAAGCCCAACTCTACACCACCTTCCGATGCGGCACGGATATAACGCATGGCATAGGCGATGCCACAGGAGGCGAGGGTCGTACCTGCTGCCAGATGTTGTTCGTCTGTGATGAGGGTGTTGCCCATCTCGTTGAAGATGTCGGTGACGGTCTGGGTATCCTTCCCCGAGGCCCCTACGGGCACGATGAAGGTCATAGAGGCCATCTCGGCAATGGCAATGTTCGGAATCACTAGGAATAATGGAGGACAGTTATCACCCAACCATTCTTTGATGCTTGCAGATGAAACACCGGCAGCAATTACTATCAACAATTGCTTCTTAGCGTTCAGCTCTGGCTTGATGTCTTTCAAGACCCGTTCCACAAGCCATGGCTTGACCACAACGCAAACGATGTCTGCAGTGTCGGCTGCTAACTTGTTGTCAGTGGTAACGTTGACACCTGTCTTTGCGAACTTCTCTACGACAGCCTGTGACGGATCACTTACTGTGATATCCGCGTTTTTAAACTGTTTGCCTTTGATGAGCCCTTCTACGGTGGCACCACCCATGGCGCCAGCTCCAATGACTGCTATCTTCATAATACTCGCTTTAATCGTTCAATAAAATCGTCTGCATTTTGTTTTGTCAGACATAGTGGCGGTAACAGGCGCAGAATCTTTTCTCCAGCACAACCGGTGAAACAGTGCTCCTGATGGATGAGTGGCAACCGCACTTCCTTGTGGGGAATGTTAAGATCGATGCCGATCATCAGACCGCGTCCACGAACATCGGTGATATGGCTCTTCCCCTTTGATTTCAACTCGTCGTTTTTCAGGTCCTTCAGTTTCTTAATCAGGTACTCGCCGGTATCATGGGCGTTCTCAACCAGATGCTCCTGCTCGAAAACATCGAGCACGGCCAGTGCTGCCGCACAAGCTAGATGATTTCCGCCGAAGGTTGTGCCGAGTTGTCCATAGACTGGTACGAAGTCGGGACTGATGAGTACGCCGCCCATCGGGAAGCCGTTGGCTATACCTTTTGCCACGGTGATGATATCGGGCTTGATACCCAACCATTGGTGAGCGAAGAACTTTCCGCTCCGACCGTAGCCGCATTGAATCTCATCGCAAATCAGGACTGCACCATAGCGTTTACACGCATAAGCCAGTCCTTGAGCAAACTCAGGGGTGGCCATTTGGATTCCACCGACACCCTGAATGCACTCCAGAATCACGGCTGCCACACCACCTTTTGACAGTTCGCGCACCCATGGCTCAAGATCATTCAATGGCAGAAACCGTGTATGGTGGTTGTCGTTGATCGGAGCAATGATCTTCGGATTGTTGGTCACCTCGACGGCAAGACTTGTTCGTCCGTGAAAGGCCTTCTCACAGGAAAGCACTCGTGTGTTGCCTGTTTTGAAAGAGGCAAGCTTTAGTGCATTCTCATTGGCTTCTGCACCAGAGTTGATAAGGAAAAGTTGGTAGTCATCGTAGCCACTGATTTTACCAAGACGCTCTGCCAACTCTACCTGTAGTTTGTTGATGACGGAGTTGGAGTAGAACCCCATCTTATTGAGCTGCTCAGACACTTTCTCTATGTAGTGTGGATGCGAGTGGCCGATGCTGATTACTGCATGCCCGCCATAGAGGTCCAGGTATTCCTGTCCCTTGTCGTCCCATACCTTACAACCCTGACCCTTGACGATGTTCACGTCGAAGAGCGGATATACGTCGAATAGTTTCATGTTATTAAGTCTATAATCGTTTGCAAAGTTACGGCAAATATCCGAAAACACGTCACATTCTTCAGTCTTTTTGCACGTTTTTTTGTGTTCCTTTAGAAAGCGGATGCCTTTAGTCTCAGACCGGTGGTCTCATCAATGCCGAACATGATGTTCATGTTCTGAACGGCCTGACCTACGGCACCTTTCAGTAGATTGTCGATGCAGGAGGTGATGAGCAACTTATTGCCATACTTCTCAACATGCACCAGTGCTTTGTTGGTGTTTACCACCTGTTTCAGGTCGATGGGCTTGTTGCAGTAGTGAGTGAAAGCCGCATCATGATAGAAATCCTGATAAACTTTAATTACATCTTCTACAGGAGCCGTAGTCTTGACGACGGCGGTACAGAAGATTCCTCGGGCGAAGTCACCACGATAGGGGATGAAGTCGATGTCGGCATCGAGCGTGCCTTGTACTTGTTTCAAACTCTGACGGATTTCTGCGATATGCTGATGCTGGAATGGCTTATAGATGCTCAGGTTGTTGTTTCGCCAAGAGAAATGCGTGGTGGCACCGGGCTTCTGTCCGGCACCAGTCGAACCAGTGATGGCATTGACTGCAACATCTTCTTTTAAGAGCCCCAGATGAGCGGCAGGCAGAAGCGCCACTTGGATGCATGTGGCAAAACAACCGGGGTTGGCTACATGCTGTGCCTTCTGAATCTCGATCTTGTTGATCTCCGGCAGACCGTATACATAGTCGTGGTCACCTTTGATACGGAAGTCCTGTGCCAGATCGATGATTTTCACATTCTCAGGAATTACGTGCTCCTTAAGAAATTGTTCGCTCTTACCGTGCCCGAAACAGAAGAATACAACATCTACCTTGTTGAAGGGCATCTCATTGGTGAAGCATAAGTCTGTCTCACCCACAAGACCCTCGTGCACGTCACAGACCGGATTGCCGGCATTGCTTTCCGAATTGGCAAATACGATTTCTGTTTCTGGACGGTTGAGTAGCAGACGGATGAGCTCGCCGCCCGTATACCCTGCTGCGCCAAGTATTCCTACTTTAATCATCTCGTAATCTGTTTAATCCGTGACTTATCTTTTCTCGTCTTTATGTATTCCGTAGTAGACACGGAGAGGCGTAGAGCTAACCTTGATGAAACCTTTGGCCTCGTCGGCAGTCCAACCGGTCTGCGTCTCACCGTATTCACCGAGTTTGCTCTTTGTAAGGTCATTGTCAGAGTCAATACCGACGGTCTCAAAGCCATAAGGACGGAGTTTCAGGATGGCGGTACCAGTCACGTTACGCTGACTGGAGGTCAGCATGGCCTCGATATCTGGCATAACAGGCTCTAGATACTGGCTCTCATGCAGGAACATACCATACCAGTTGGCTACTTGATCTTTCCAATACTGCTGCCACTTCGAGAGTGTTGACTTCTCTAACAGGCGGTGTGCCTCAATAATCAGTTTCGGTGCTGCGGCCTCGAAACCTACACGACCCTTGATGCCGATAATTGTGTCACCTACATTGGCATCACGACCGATGGCATATGAGGCGCCAATTTCCTCAATTTTCTGGATGGCTTTGATCTTGTTACTAAACTGTTCTCCATTGACTGCTGTGATTTCTCCTTTGTCGAAGGTAATCTTCAGTGTGGCTTCCTTCTCTGTTGCTGTGACGTGCTTCAAATAGGCCTCCTCAGGCAGCCCCTGTGTGGGGTCAAGCAGTTCACCACCGCAAATGCTGGTGCCCCAGATGCCCACGTTGTAACTATACTTCAGTTTGGTAAAGTCTGCAAAGAAACCGTGGTCGTTCAGGTAGTCTACCTCTTCCTTGCGGGTCAACTTTTGGTCACGGGTCAAGGTGATAATCTCTACACCTGGAGCCATCACGAGGAAGGTCATGTCGAAGCGGATCTGGTCGTTGCCTGCACCTGTAGAGCCATGCGCAATGGCATCGGCACCAATCTCTTTGGCATAACGGGCAATGGCGATAGCCTGGAAGATTCGTTCGCTGCTCACACTGATAGGGTAGCAATTGTTACGTAGCACATTACCGAAGATCATGTACTTCAGCGATTTCGCGTAGTACTCTTGCGTCACGTCGAGCGTTATGTATTGTATGGCGCCCAACTTGTAGGCGTTCTCTTCATTTTTCTTTAACTGTTCTTCACTGAATCCGCCGGTATTGGCGCATGCTGCATATACGTCCCAACCTTCCTGGGCTAACTTCATCACTGTATAGGAGGTGTCTAGTCCTCCAGAAAATGCAACTACAACTTTTTTGTTTGCCATATTTCTTGTTTTTTTTTGTCTTGACTATTTATTTCTTCTCTGTTCCATCGATCTTATGGATGCGCTCGATAACGTCGTCTGGAATTTTTGCAGGTAAATGCTCTGTCGGGTCGTACAGCATGGCTGTACAGATACAATACTTACGACCTGTACGATGTAGTACGTCTACGTTACAGCAGCCTTCGCATCCTTTCCAGAAAGCCTCATCTTCCGTGAGATCGGCAAAGGTGACGGGCTGATAGCCAAGGGCTGTGTTCATGGCCATCACTGCCGCACCACTAGTCAGCGAGAAAATTTTGGCATGTGGCCAACGGGTGCGCGCGAGCGTAAATGTCATGTCCTTGATACGCTTTGCCACATGATGGCCGCGAAAGTCCGGATGCACAATCAGACCGGATGTCGTGACGTATTGTTGATTCTCCCAAGTCTCAATGTAACTGAAGCCGGCAAAGGTACCGTCTTTCGTCAGTGCGATGACGGCCTTAGCTTCCAGCATCTTTTTGGTCAGATACTCATGCGTCCGCTTGGCGATTCCTGTACCGCGTACCTTAGCGGCTTCAGCAATCGTCTCGAGGATGGTGTCGACGTATTTCTCATGTTCTGGTCCCGCCACCAGGACCTCTATTTCTCCTTTTTCCATTGATTCTCAATTCTCAATATCAACTTAGGCTCTGCTTCGATGGTTCTCACAGAGTCCTAAAAAATATTATTATTTTAGTTATTTCATGTTAGGAACGACATCGCTCAGTGCCTCGACAATCTCCTGATGTCTGATGCCTTCTTTGATTACAATGAAAATAGTGTCGTCGCCGGCAATGGTTCCTAGAATCTCGGGGATGTCGCTGTTGTCGATGTTCCAGGCTATCGAACTGGCATAACCGGGACGTGTCTTGATGATACCCATGTTACCTGAAAAATTGATGCTCACAAAACCAGGTACTTTCATCATCTCACGGATGCTGTTAGGGGTGCTAACGCGTTTGTACATCGTCTCGTTCGGAAGTACGTACACATAATTGCCACTCATAGAGGCCGCCTTTGCCACTTTCAGTTGTTTCAGATCTCGGCTTAGTGTTGCCTGTGTCAACTTGAAACCTTCTTTCTGGAGGGCGGTCAACAACTCGTCTTGACTACCCAGTTGCTGACTTGAGATAATCAGGCGTAATGCCTCTAATCGGTTGTTTTTTACTTTCATTGTGGTATATTTATTCAGAATTTGGGTGCAAAATTATACAAATTCTTGCATATAACCAAATGATATTGCGTAAATCTTTTGCGAATTAATGAATGTTAGTGAATAAATATGCCTCTCGTCGTATATCCGAGAGGCATAATTGCATAGATATAAGAAAAACTTTCAGAATGATCACTTCGTCATGTCGAAACCGACACGCACACCGTCGTAGTTTTTGCTCAAGTCGCCAATCGTCTGCAGGTTGGCATTGCCGCTCAGGGCAGACATGGTCTGAAGTAACGTCAATAATTTCTTGGCCTCGAAGAGAATGGAGATGCCGTTGATCTCTTTCTTTGCGTAGCAGTTAATCGACAGAAGTAGTCCCTTCAGTTTGATTTGCTGGGAAGCCTCGTCGAAGGTGTAGTTGCCGCTGAATGGGGTGCCGGCAATCTTTGATGAGAAGGTCCCGTCCTGTTTGAAGGTGATGTAGGTGTTGTTGGCTGAGATACCTACCTGCTTGTAATAGGGCAGAAGTTTTTCTTCAATTTGTACGGCGGCCACTTCACCGCCGGCTTTTGCCAATAGATTCTCGCTGGTAAATGCACAACCGGGACCTTTGTATTGCCAGTCTCCAATTAGGCTCTGCGCCTTCACTTTGTCAAGACCGATGACGCTTGTGACCGCATTGACGATGCCACCGCCATTGGCCATGGCATTCATCACTTGACCTAAATTCCCGCAACTGACCAATGCTATACATGCAAGGGCCATCATTCCAATTTTAATCTTTTTCATCTTACTATACTTTTAATATCGTGGATAATATCATAATAATATTGCTGCGAATTTACGACATATTTTCCAAATTCACAAGAAAAATCTGCAATTATCCTGTAAAACCACCAATTTCTTCTTCTGTCTTTTCTCTGTCATGCGAGTGCTTAAGCTTTATTTGTTCTTGGTGTCTATGTCAAACTTGTATGAGGGAGAGAAGATGTCATATTCTGTTTCCTCTATAATATATAATAAGGTGTGCCTTATATTTGTGGTTGATGTTAGTCAAGAGGGGCAAAAATTTCGCATATAAAATGAAATTTTTCCTGGAAAAGTTTTGGTGGTTCGGAAAAAGTGTGTACCTTTGCATCCGCTAACGAGGAAACGACCTCTG
>Ga0265298_10001383_pt1 | contig 35921 bp, 51 predicted proteins | sample AusTroGonzalo_MG_3_FD_193486 | JGI IMG/M metagenome (GOLD analysis project Ga0265298, IMG submission 193486) | Bovine rumen microbial communities from tropical cattle in Woodstock, Queensland, Australia - Gonzalo_01 | ecosystem: Host-associated > Mammals > Digestive system > Stomach > Rumen ...
TTGAAAGCAAAAGATAAATCTTATTTATCCAAGGCATATTCTTATTAACTAATTGCAGCTGGTAATAAATATAAGTGATGCCACTATATCTTGCACTATATAAATCAATAATCTTTTGGTTTAAATTGTTCTTCTTGCAAAAAGAAATATAAGCGTTACGCCATACCTCATCCTCATTATTAACGTATGGAACAACAAAATCTATTAATTCGTGTGTTGTGTCTTTCATGCATATATATTATACATTAACAAAACAAAAAGAAAACCCATGATTTTCACATGGGTTTTTTGTCAAATAGTGATTAAACTATCTTGAACCTTCGCCTGTTTTAGAGATAACAGCGAATGGATATGCTTGTGCGCCACGTTTGTAAACGTTGCCACTTGCTTGTGCGCTAACTCTATTCACAGGATTTGGTAAGGCAACGCCTAATCTCATTTTTAAACGTAAGGCAATCATGTCTTGTTGCGCGAGATTATAGAGTTTGTTGCCTGTGGCAGGGTCATCGATTTGGGCTTCTGTTAAGACTTTCATGCTCATTTCTTCACGGAATGAGTAAACAAGATAACGGAAGTCACCGACAATAGCGAATGCAGTGCTACTATCGAAACCACCTGTCATGTCGATATGTCTTGGTAAAGCACCAACTTCGCCTTGGTCACCTGCGAGAACGCCTAATTCTGTGATTGTACCACGGAACGCGCTACGTAATGATGGTGCGCCAAGAATAGCAGTTGGGATGAAACCACTATTTTCAACTAATGCCATAGCATCGCTAACCGCTTTATAGAAAGCAGTACCACTATTGCCATTCCAATTGACAACAGCGTTGGCTGCGGTTGCACCAGCAACGATACCACCCATATTTTCCCATGGGCTATCAACACCGAAGAAAACTGTTGCATCTAAGACTTCTTGGAAAGCACTGATGATATCTTCAGTGATTGTTGGGATAACACTAATACCAAAATCTTCGGTATCGGCAAGTGTTTCTTCACTAATTGGGACGATGCAAGCGATTGTTTCGGCTTCTAAATTAACGCCTTCCCATGCTAATTGGGAAACAGGTTTTCTATTAATTTCTGCGCCTTCGCTATTTGCAGGATTTTGGGATAATTTGACCCAACCTGCTTTTGCTAACGCTGTTAGCACGTTTAATTTGTAGGTTTTACCTCTCATGTCAGGTAATCTTCTACCTAATTCAAGGGCTTTTGAGCGACCTTGGATACCACGAATAATCTCTCTTGAATATTCCACTGGTAATACGACGTTTTGATTAACAATAGCCATAATTTTTTCTTCTCCTTATTTCGTGACTACTTCTTTAAGGAACTCTCCCATTTTTTCATAAGCAACTTGTTTATCATCACTACTTGGTTGTTGTGTTTGACTTTGTTGTTGCACCACTGTTGAACGGGTAGCACCTTTTGGTAAGGTTTGTTCATATTCTTTTTTAACGTCTTTAATTACTTTATCTAAATTACCTTCATCGGCATTAAGTAATCTTGTGTCATTTTTAAAGTATTCTGGCAAACCTTCTTTTGCTAACTTTTGGGCAATTTCGCTAGACTTTTTATAAGCCCTTAATTCGTTCAATTCCTTTTCATTAGCGTCTTGTTGCTCTTTCATTCTTTCTTGGGCAATTTCTTCTGCTGTTTTCCCTGCTTGTTCTTTGGCTTTACGTAAATCTTCGTCATGTTTTTTACGTAGATTTGCCATTTCACCATTGTGTTTAGCTGTTAAACTTTCAGTAACTTCGTTTGCCCTAGCGTCTAATAATGCCTGCAACTCTGCATCGGTTTTTGGTAATTCTGTCATACCTAATTCTCCTCTCTTGGATATAGTGCCAAGGTCACATTTTATTGGCTATCGCCACTCTACTATAAGGTAAGTAGGCAACCTATAACAAGTCTTGCGACTTAATTATCATTTTTCTTCGCTAATATCTTGCGACTTTCCTTTGACAAAATTAGTCATGTTATCCATTTCTTCTTTTGTTTGTGCTTTTTCGTTTTGCCGCTCTAAATTAGTGGGGTTGATACCATTATTATTATCGTTTAACCTTTTTTTCTTGTCAATTACATATTCGTTGTACTCATACATACCTTTTAGGTAATCATCGACATTCGGTATCATGCTAACGCCTTGTAACAACACACGTGGGTTACAAAGACCTGCATTAGATAGATTAACAATAGCATTAATAATATCAATATCGTTACTTGGTAATGTGTGCGAATAAACTAAATCGCAATTATCAAGGTCGAACTTAACCTTTTCAAATAGTGATTTATCATTATCCTTCACAAAGTCCAATGTTAGTTTTAAGACGATGCGATAACCTTGGTTAAACCATTTCGCCTTTTCTCTACAAAGGTCTAATAATGGTTTTGTTTTTGCTTTAAGTACAGGGTCACTAGCGTTTTGTGTAAACTCGGTGCTAGTAAAATCTGGAATATGTGTAATATAGTGAATGTTTTGTTTAATGTTATCGGCTAGTTTTTGAATATCAGTTTGATTTAATGGATTTGATAAGAAACGAGCGTCTGTATTATCGCCTTCTAATGGCAACACTCTATATTCTTTTATGAGTTTGATTGCTTGTTCAGCTTCTTTTTCATTACCTAAACGTGCATTCTTAATGAATAATAAGTAATTCATGATATCATCGACGTTTTGGAAACGATTATTCATGAGTGCGCTATATAAACCAATAAGCACTAATGCAGGTTTACAATCACTAATGCATGCTTTGTTGTTAATAAACTCAACAATTGGGATATCGCTAAATCCATGTTCGGTCACATAAGATAACTCGCTACCATTAATTAAGAACAAATTGAGTGGATAAACACCAAAAGCAATTTTTGTGGGAATGCTAATTTGCCCTGTATAATAAGCATACATTTTAGTTTTTGTATAAATTAAGCAAACATATCTACCTTTTCCAAAGTTATCAACTTCATAATAGATATTAAATGCAAATAAACGTTTCATCGCAACCGAACAATCATAAACGACGTTTGTGTATAATGGGTCTAAACTTCGATAACGTGGGAATGTATCGCCAATTTCATTATATAAGCATAAGAAACCACTACCTGTTATACCCATTTGCAAAGCAACGTCGGTAATTTCTTCATCGAATTGATTATATTTTTGGGTTAATGAAAACTTGCTAATTCTTGTTTTTTCTTTTTCGCTACCATTAGAAACAATATCTGGAACCCTACCAATAAATGTAGATGTAGATGTATCGCATAAAGGTTTTAATAAATCATAAGTTAAATCAAGTTTTTTCAACTTTTTAAGTTTAACAACGTCGACGTATTCTGGGTCATACATTGCTTTTTGATATGCTTTTAAGCGAATATCTTTACCAACCGCGTCTTTATAAAATATTTGATACCAAAAAATACGTTGTACTACTTTATCAAGTCCCACACCCGTTTCAAGTGTTTGTTCATCAACGTTCATTCTAATCATATCTATTACCTCTTATTGCTTTAGCGAGCAACCCAAATCTATTATCGGTGTCTATCTTACCACCATATCTATATTCATAGTTTAGCAAATATTGTGAAGTTGTATCAACAAAATCATCGTGTTCTCCACTAGGAAACTTTAATAATTGTTGTACATATTCTTCTACATTAGGCATGATTTCTTCACATGGGAAATAAATATTTCCCCCTTCAAAATATGGACTAATACTACGTAACCTATCTTCCTTGCTAGTATTTTTTGGGTCATAAGGGACAAATCCACCAATTTCACTACTTAACATATCAATTGTTGCTTGACCATTGGCTTTTCTTTCGATGATTTTTTTATGCAAAAGTGGATTTTCATGACAAATAATTCTAATTGCTTTAATAGTGTCAATAAAGTTTGCTCTTTTATCCCATACTTTCAATAAATAGTGGTTACCACAAACTCGTCCCCACATAGACATACAATATGGGTCATTACTTGTTTTCATACCACCAAAGGTCAAGTCGCACGATAAGACTATTTCTTCGTAACTTGTTGGTTCGCTATTTCTATCGTAGTAGCGAATATCACTACGTTTGATGATATTGCCACCATCTACTAATGGGTCACCTTGGTATAAAGCATTCCACTTTCTAATACCAAGTAGTTTTTTCATACTTTCTGCCCATTCACCATCAAAACCTAGTTCAGGGCATAGTGTTTCGCCAATTCTTCTACCTAATAATTTATCCACACCTTTTTCCCAAATACATGGGATATTAATAACTATCCAATCACCACTTTTTTTAAGTCTACCAATAAGGTCATCCTCATGCCATCTAGTGTGAATAACAATAATCGCGTTGCCTTTACCTCTAGCACGAGTGCTAACACTATCGGCAAACGTATCATACACTTTATCTCTTAAATCTTGGTTATTTGCATCTTCGCCATTCTTAAATGGGTCATCTACGATGACTAATGCACCACCATTACTAGTAAGACCACCTAAAATACCTGTTGATAACATACCACCTTGGTGCTTATCTATGTCCCATAATGTTTTATTGTCTTGACTTTCGCTAATAGTGATGCCAAACAAATCTTGACCATATTGTTTTACAAGTTGTCTATTTTTATTGCCAAACTTTTCTGCAACGTCTGCGTTATATGCTGTGATAATGCATCGTAAGTCTGGATTTCTTCCAATAAACCATGATGGCAACGTTTCGGTCACTGTACAAGACTTTCCGTGTTGTGGTGGGCAACTAATACAAACCTTGACTTTTTGCCCATTCTCTATCTTTTCAACTACGCTTTGACAAATATTACCTAATAAGGCATGAAACTTTGTGACTACATAGTGTGGATAAACATATTTTAGATAATTGATATAATTATCTCTTACTTTCTTTTTTTCTAATTCATTATGAAAAATAAGTTTATCGTGTTCACTTAAACTATTGTAAATATCAAGCACATTTTCCTTGTGTTCGTGTTCTTTTTTAACACTACCTTCGGCTTTTTCTTTAAGGCGTTTTAATTCTTCTCTTTGAGCAAGTGCCTTTTTAGTGCGAACTTTCTTTAATTTATCTTGGTCGATGCCATTAATTTTCGCCATTTATTTCCTCGCTTTTCTTTCTTGCCATCTCAATAAGTGCCTTATCTTGTGGGCTTAAACTATCCACTAATTCTTTCATTCTATCGGTATTATCAGTTTTTCTTTCGCTAAAGTTTTCACTCAATTTATTTTCAGCTAAAAACTTTAAAAGCATAGGATTTGGTGGCAATTCTTCTTCGACTTCAACTATCTTGTAATCTTCACGTTCCACTTTTCCATTTTCATCATATACTTTGTATTTTACAGGAACTTGTTTTTTGATGCGTTTTCCACCAATGGCAGTTTGAAATAATGAACCAGCGACCACTAAATCTGCCATCGCCCTACTTCTATCCATAATTAAGATAAGAGTGGGACAAACACTACAAAGAATAGACCATTGATGCTTGTTTAAGTCTAAATGCTTTCTAATTTCGGCATCCGTTTCACCATTTAATGCCCATCCACTAATATTGGCAAGAGTGGACTTTGAAATAGCGAAGTCTTTTAAATCTTCGCTTTTAGCGATAAGACCATTAATATACTCAATATCGGTCTTTTGAATAAGTTGTTCAGTTGTTTTATCTTTTTCTTTTTTCATAATCAATTCATAAACAAGGTATAAGATGACACAACTAACCTTATACCTTGCACTACTATTATATTAGTTGGGTTTTTCGTTAACAACAACAGGTTTTACTTTACCATCGATATACATTAACTCGACTTTTTTGCCTTCTTCTTTGGCTTTTTTGATGATTTCAACCTTTTCTTTTAATTCTTTTTCTTCAATGTCGCTTTGAGCGATGGCTTTTTCTTCTAATTCCAAGAACTCTTTAAAACCTTCTTCGCTTTTATCCCATTTTTCAATAGTGTCTTTCCTATTAATTGTGGCTACTAAAGTGACAAAAAATGTTTCCCTTTTATTTATAAAAGAATTATATAAACTCACTAATATTTCGTAGTGGTCAATTCCCTTAATAATATCTATCGCACTAGTGCTTTTATCAATGATTTCACGAATTGCTTGTCTTTCTTTACCACGCTTTGCAAGAGTGTATTGGAAGTCCATAATCGCCTTATTTGTTTCAATCATCTTGATAAATATTTCTTTTAGCATCTCTTTTTGAACGCTAATTTTGTTGATTTTCTTGTTTTGTCCCATAATTATTCCTTTTTATTAATTTCATTAATAGTTTTTCTTATTTTTTCGTTTTGATAGTGGCAATAATTGACATAAGAAATGATAGTTATGCCTACTATGAGTGTTAAAATGCTTGAAAGTGTGACTAAAATCACAAAAACCCAAATTGGAATATTAATCATTGTTTACTTTCTCCACTATCGTCCCACCATTTAAACGCCTAAAAGCATTTCTAGTGCCTATTTCTACAAAGTAAAAATCTTGTTTTTGATATATTTTATTATTGTTTTCTCTTACAATCTTAAAATAATCACCATTTTTTAATTCATTATATTTCATCTGCTATATTTATAGACAAACAACTTGTAAGAATTACCGCTAACGTAATATTCGTTATAGATAATACCATTCCTATCATCAAGTAGATAATCATTATAGAATACATAAAAAACATTTTTGGGGTCTACTTTCCATTCCTTATCAAATAAAGTAAAATCATTATCATTGATAATTCCTACATGGTAATAGTTATCATCTCTAATAAACTCATAATATACATTAGTGTACTTCTCTACTTTCCCATTAGTGTCATTCTTAATGATGCTACCACTACAAGAACATAATACTAATGGAATTAATAAATATCTTGATTTCATGTTGTGTCTTTCCTTTCTTATTCATATTATAAAGCAACTATTCTTTACATAACAATTAAAAATCAATATTAAATGTATAAAAACTAGACAGTGTATAAACTTTTAATAAATAACACTCATAGTGTGTTGACAAATATTATTTAAATCTATCATAATACAGACGTTCGTTAGGTTAGCAAAGGTATAGCGTTACTAGATAAGAAAAATAAATTAAAGTAAATTACCTAGTAACGTTTTCTTTTACCTTATCATTGAGTTTTCAAACCTAGAAAAAAATTGGCGGGTAGAAAGAGGGGGTTGGGTATATATTATAAATCCTCTATATCTTGATACCGTACACCCATGAATAATAATAACTATTAGCATGATTGTCTACTATTGATAAGCAATAACTAGTCATTAAGTGTAAAGTAAAAATGCTTTACATGAATACCACACACGCATAATGTATACGTAGTATTTAGCAATTGATTTTAGTTAACATAATCCGCAATCTTATACTTTCTATGCACATATTAAAAGTAAAATAATAGTTATAATATTTAGCGTATAATCAACGTAACGCCTATTTAAAGACCATATAAAGCACGTTTTATATGTGTCACGTGTGTTTCATCGTTTGACTTTTTTTCGTGTCTTAAATCGCCTATTTTAGAATAAACCCCTATTTAGACCATATATTATATATATAGAAAGCATAAGAAAACCCCCACCACGATGGGCGGGGGCTTGGGGGTTGGTTGTTAGTTCTTTCCGTAGTAGTAAAGTCTTAATAGTGGGGCATATAATCCGCCATCGTTCACAAGTAACAAATTGTCTTTTACTTGGTCACATTCGAGATATGCAGTTCGCGTCTTTCCTCTTGGTGATATATAGACCACTTTGGCAAATGGGTGCGAGTGCCTTTTGTTCTCATAAAGAGGTATTGTCCACGAATAGTCCACTATCGCGAGTTCTCTAATCTTTTTCATGCTTTCACCTCTTAATCTTTGTGGGCATTCCGTAAGCGTTAGGGAATAAGCCGAACTTATACGCCCAATCAATATATTTTTGCGCTTGTCTATATGTCATCAACTCGCTTTCTGTGGTGCGTCCTCGTTCTTGGTCGTTGTCTAGGTCGTAAAAGACTACGATATACTCTTTTTTAGTTCTCATAATTCCCCCTATTTCGTAAACCTTGCGAGGGTTGGCGCGTCGTTGTTTTCTTGGTGTTCCTCTTGTTGCATCTTAACCCAATAATCGCGAAGAATTGGCGCGAGAATTAAGCGCAAAAACTCGGCTGGTTTTCTTTGATAGTAGCGCGCTAGTTTTTCGACTTGTTGCGCGGTGTCTTTATCAAGATTGATTGTGTAAGGGTGTGTCAATTTTTCCATGGTTTTTTAGTCCTCTCTTTCTTCGCGTTCGCGTTCCTTTAATTTAATACTAGTTAAAACATAATCCCAACTAGTCCCCCAATGACGAACGCCCCAAATATAACAGTCTAAGACTTCACTATAGAATACGAGTTCGTTCGCATCCTTTAAAAGCCAAAGCGCATTATCACTAACAATAAAATATTGGTAGATTTCTTCATCGTAATGCTCGTATTTTTCTCGTTCTAGTTCGAGTTCTTGTATCTCTTTTTCGATGGCTGGATTTTTGTCTAAATCCTCAAAGTATAAGTCGTTTAGACGTTGTTCTATTTCGTCGATTTTTTCTTCGTATTCTTCGCGAGTGATTTCGTCTCCGTCATAGTAAAAAGTTTCAAAGTCCCCGCTCTCTATATGCTCGAATAAGTACTCGTCAAGTTGTGCGATATTGTTACATAAAACCGCATCAAAACACTTTGACAGAGTAGCATAGTCTAGTCTGCCATTCTCCAAAGCGTAGTCACTAACTTTATGACCACAAAAAGTGTCGTAATACTTGGACGGCTTTTTATTCTCTTTTTCGTAGTCATCGCAAAGGGTGTCGAGTTCCTTTGAGAGTTGTTCAATAATGCCCTTTAATATTTGGACGTTTTCGCCCTGTTTCTTTGCCTCTTGTTTCCATTCTTCTATATAGACATTTTGTGGGCAATCTTCTACCATTGAGAGCGCACTGTCACGCTTTTTACATAACAAATAATTAACGTAATTTAAAACGCTGATTTCTTTGCTTTTATTGTTCATTTGTTCGTTGATTTTTTTTAGTCTAGTCATAATAATAAAATCCTTTCTTTAATATTCAACGCTGGCACGTTCTGGGATTGCATCTTCAAGGTCAAACCCTTTCAAATCTTCCAAGGTTTCCACCAAATATGCGAGCGAATATTCATAATCTGCCCCGTCCCAGTTGTCCCCGTGTTCTTGGCATTGTTCAATAAGTGCCTCGCACTCTTGTCTAATCTTGTTTAATTTGGTGTTAATTTGCCATGCTTTTTTTACGATTATGTTTTGGTGGTCTTTGCTTGTCATTCCAAGGACTAAAACTTGCCAAACTTTCCCCGCGATGAAATCGAGTTCTGTTTCGTCCCCATATTTGCGAAAGCCCTCGTAAATATCCCTAATTTCTCGACCTTTTAAAATGTCCCTGTATTGTTCGCAAGCGTAATCCATAAACTCTTGCTGGCTTGGTATTTCCTCGCCTCTTTTTTGGCACTCGTTGAAATAGTCGCGAGCGTTGTCGATTGCTAATTCTTGAAAGGCACTAGAAAGGTCATTTTTTAATGCCTCGATTTTGTTTTCTTTTGTGTGTTTCATGGTTAAAATGTACCTCTTTCTCTTTCTTAATAGTCCATATCTTCAAGGGCGGAAATAATGCTCTCTATTTCGTCCGCTTTTTCCTCGATTTCGTCCGCTTGGGTTTCGAGTTCGTCCGCTTGTTCGTCTAGTAGGTCGGCGTTATTATCCAACCATTCTTGGCGCTCTTCTTGTTGCTCGGTCAATTCGTCCTTGTTTTCGTATGGTTCAATGTCGGCACTTTCGTCCCTCATTTCTTCCGCTAGGGTTCTTAATTCATCTAGCGCCATTCTTAAATCGTCCGCCTTTTCTCTTAATTGGTCGGCTTGTTGTTGTAAAATTGAGCGTTGTTCTCTCGCTCTTGCTTTGGCTTGATTTTTTGTTAGGTTTGCCACTGCCTTTTCCTCTCTTTCTTAACCCCTTCGGGGTTATTTCTTTTTCCCCATCATCGGGGGCAGTTATAGTATCGCATACGCAACCTTATATTTCAATATAATATTAATTTTTTTAATGTTTTTAATTTTATAGGGTAGGTCTTGACCTTGTGCGACAATGGAAACGAGGACAAAACGCCAATTATGACCATTAGGAACACAACAACCCCAAATTATCGCATGATTGTCATGATTTCAAAAGTTGCCATAGTAGGTTAAAAATTGAACATCGAAAAAACCACTGAAAAAAACCCCAAAGTACCAAGTTTTCCATCGTGAAATTTGGTTCTTTTTTTTGTGTGAAAAAATCTCATGGATTTTGTTTATAATTGCATCATCGTTATTTGAAAATAGGGGGTATCAAATGTGCGCCACGTCACACTTTTAGGCATAAAAAAAGAGTGGCGCGTGGGATACCCCAAGCCCTAACCACTCTTTAGTTCAGGAGGTTTTAAAATGTTCCAAAAAAGATTTAACATTTCAACCATCTGTAATATATCAAACGTGAATTAATGTTTCAATAAGATTAAATATCTTTTTCATTAGGGTAAAAATCTCTTACTTTGCATCGTAATGCTTTCGCTAACGCTATCAATGTTCCTAATTTGGCTTGTAACGGCGCATTTACGCCTGTTTCAAGCGCGTTTATTGTCATCTCGTTTATTTTACTTAACATGGCAAGTTTGTGCCTAGAATATCCCCTTTTTAATCTTATCTCTTTTAATGTGTCTAATTTGGTGGGTTCTTGTGGAAGTAAAATCTTAAATGTCTTTGGATTTCCTTGCTCGTCAATCCCATCCACTATTTTATATTTTTCCATATCTTTCTCCTTATTTATTATTTACGAAATCATCTAAGAAGTTAAGCATCGACTTTTCTTGTTCTTTTTCGATTTGTTCATAAATCTCATTGTCCATTTGCTTAATGTCCATCGCCTTTGGAACGTACCAAGGTTGTAATCCCATCGCGTAGAAAGTTGATTTTGTCCTATTGTTTTCTTTGGTTATTCTAAACTTTCCGTAGAATGTCGCCAATTGACCGACTTTAAGAGTAAGCAGCTGCCTTCTAGCATGATTGTATTGCACAAATGTTTCGCGATAGTATTTAGCGCCAAAACAAATGTACAATAAGTCAAAATTTTCGCCTTTGATAATTTTAACCACGCGACCCACACCTAAACACCATCTATATTTATCATTATCTTTGCATTTGCCAAACACAAACAATGTTTCATTTCCAAATGCCCTAACAATATTCTTCACATTTGGGGTGGCATATTCTCTTGGGATGGGGTCTAATAATGTAATTTTTGGCATCTCGCATCACCTTCCAATCAGTTTATTTCTTCCTTCCGTTCGCTTAACCATTTGATGAACACTTGCAACTTGTGTCTTATGTAAGCACTAATCATTTTCCAATTCCTCTTTCGTTAATGCCCAAGTTTTGCCATAGTCTTTCAACCAAATATGGCTATAAGGACGATAATAGAAACAATATGTGCTTGTTTGTTGCCATTTCATAAGATGAACTGTGAAATGCTTTGAAACGCCCTCTTTAGTCTTAACATAAACGCCATTTTTTAATGCTTTAAACAAAGTAACCAAATCAATTCCTAATTCTTCTTCAATGTCTTCTAAATCACTTAATTTTTTGACTATCTCGTAGCCATTAAAACCCTCTAATATTTGATTTTTATTTGTTAATCTACTCATTTTCTAACCCTTTCTTAATAAATGCTAATAGTTTATCTTTATCTACTTTTAAGACAACTCCATTAATTTTAATTTGTATCTCATTAAAATTATCTAAATCTATGCAAAGATTATTTGTTGTTCTTATTAATTTGTCTTCAATTTCCATTTTTCCAGCCACTCCTTAATTAAATTAAACTCGGTTTCATTTTTAATTGTTATCGCAAAGAAGTGCAATAAATCGGTTTTATTTATCTTCTTAATGATTTCCAAGATTTCAAGGTCTTTTTCAATGATGTCAAATTGTTCTCTATTATATAGCGTGAAAAAATCATAATAAGTATTTTTAATATCTTTCAATGCTTCTTTACTTGTCATAGTTGAGCCACTCCTTAATTAAATTAAACTCAGTTTCGGTTAATGGCTGCATTCCTTTGTGTTCTTCAACAAACCAACGGCAATAATCTTTATAAGTTTCACAAATTGCAACCAAACCAACATTTACTCTTTTCTTCTTAATGATTTCCAACACTTCAAGGTCTTTTTTGATTAAACTTTTTGCTATATCAATGCTTATGCACATTGTTTCATTTCCTTTTAGAAATTCTTTTGCATAATGTTCCATTAATGATAATGCTTGTGCTTGTTCAATATTCATAATCTTTCTCCTTTGTTAAGTTTGTCACAATAATATTGCGCATCGTTAAATGTATCAAATCTCATTGTGTAACCATCGTTCCAGTGTTCCCACACTCTTGTTTCTTTGTTGATGATACCATAATCGCTAGTGCCATCGCCAAATCTTACTACATAGTATTTTTCTTTCATATTAGTTCTCCTTTGGGTTAGTGTCTTTTAACTCTTTGATGATGGTGTCCCATTTATCTTTCCAGTTTTCTTTATCTTTATTAATTTCTATATCTTTTAAAGTTTCATTTACTTTAATTTCCTTTACTTTAATTTCTTTTCCTTTAAGGTTTTCCTTCTTAATGTTTTTCCAATTATATTCACCATTTTCAAGTTCAACCTTTGAAAGATAAGAAATATAGTTAGTGGTCAAAAAACTTTGTTCTTTATTATGCATAAACCAATGTCTAACAAGATAAGTGTTGTTTCCATGATTATCGCTAAAAGAATAAATAAATCCTTTGTCGATTAGTTCTTTGATGCTATCCACATATTTATATGTAAATAGTGTGTTTTCAAAGTTTTCTTCGCATTCATCCAACTCTTTAGCAAGTTTATCACCATTACCCACAAAACCCTTGTCATCTGCATTCACTAGAAACATGAAATATAGCAATTTGGCTTTGTTAGATATATTATCGAGAAAACCACCAACATTAAGAAAATCACAATTAATTAATCGTTGTTTGATGGGCATATTATTTTTTCTCGCTTTCCAAACAAAGTTCATCAAATTGTTCAGGGGTCATGGCTTTGATATAATCCACCACTTCTTGTTCGTCGCATGGGACATTGGGACAACCGATGCTAATATCATCCATGATTTCGTCATCAATTCTATCGAGTAATAGTTTAATGCCTTGTAGTTCCATCCTAGTGAGCATCTTGCATTGGTAATTATATAAACCTCTTGCCAATACTTTTTCGCGCTTTGTGTCTAGTTTTATAAAGCATCCATCTTTCACATAGAAATACGCTAATGTTTTGTCACAATTGCGACCACCATATTCTTTATGGGATAAACGATAACCATTAGCAATTAAACGTTTTTCTAAGTCTGTTACTTTTCTCATTTATTCTTCCTCTTTTACTTTCATTCCCCAAAATTCATCTAATCCAAGGGAATAACTTTTGTGCTTAGTCCAATAAAAATAGATTTTATTATTTGGCAAATCGTAGTTAACATAATCGATGCCATTAATAGCGATATTTCGTTTATCGTTTTTGTAAATAATAATTTTCATCTTTTTGTAATCACCCTACCTTTCTTATGGAATGGGTCTTTCATCTTGCCACTTTCCAAATAAATTGGCTTTGGTGGTTTAGGTCTATTCCTTTCAAACTCTTGGTAATCCTTGCATTCACCGTGGCAAAAAGCGTGACGTTTGTTACAATCTTTGCATGGGTGTTTGTTTGGATTATAGTTCATAAATAACATGTCATTAATGCTCATTATTAATCCTCACTTTCTTCATTAAAACTAAATAAATCCATTTGTTGTACAACTTCTTGTGTATCTTTTTCTTGCGCTTTTGTTTCGTCTAATTCCATGAATGCGCCTTTAATATCCATGTCATAACGTGTGTTGTCACCTTTAGGATAAGGCAAACTTTCAACTAAAATCTTTTTCAAAATTTGTTGTTTTTCTCTCTTGTTTTGAGCGATGATTTTATAATAACGCGATTTTGTTTCTTTATTGATTTTACATACATATCTATCTCCTAATAATTTTTGGCAATATTCGACGCTACCACTACCATATCGAGAATTAAGCACACGCTCATGAACACGTTTTCCATCAATATAATGTTCTTTAACTGGTCTACTTTGTCCATAGTAGGTAAAACCACTTGCTTGGTAACAATATCTGTGATGACCGACAGTATTATCGGCATAACTAATAACAACTTTAATATTTGGCATGTTTACTTTTAACCAATTCAACGCCCTCGCAATACAATAACTTTCTAGGTTCTTTGGCTTGGGTTCTAAACTAACCATACGCGCCAATTCAAGTGTATTATCATTATTTCCACCTTTCATCACTTGTTGCGCCATCTCTCTACCTGCGCAATAATTAAACACAATGCAATTAACCATATCTTGTGTTCCTTTAATATATTCACCGATAGCGATTACGATGCGAGAACATGTTTTGGAATAGTGATAACGTTTAATAAATGTTTTGGCAAAAGTTTCTTCACATATTCTTAATTCAAGGTCTTTTAACTCATACATTCTTTATCACCTCTACTTCCATCGCACAACTTAATAATCCATCTTCTTCAATAATGGTCATTTGGTTGCTACTTTCACCGATTATTTGTTCGTGTTTCAAATCTAGGTATCTATCATAGATGGCAATTTCAATCCCTTTATGTTCTAATTCAATAAAAGCGCGTTCTAATGCTTGTTTTGACCCATCTTGGACAAATATACCATTATCCTTTAAAACTTGTCTTAAATGGGTTTCTATCGCTATTTCTAGGACTTTTGTTTCCTTATTCATAAAATTGTTGATGGCTTTTGCCCTTTCATAAGTGGAAAGACCTCTAATGTCTTGACTTAAAACAAAAATAATCGAGTTTTCATTTTCGCCTTTGTAGGTATTAATCACTAATTCTTTCTTTGCCATAACTTTCTATAAATGCCCTTGCTTTGCTATCTTCATCGATGACATTACCTTTTCTATCGATTGTTTGGCATTGTCCATCGCGTTCTACTTTTTTAAGATATGCCCAATAGCGCATCAACCTTGGTTCTAAATCATTCCACAATTTGTTAATAAACTCTTGGGTTTCTTCCATGTCACCAATCCAGTATTCAAAGTTTTTTGAGATGATTAGTTTGTCAGTTTGATAGGATAAGTTAATATCCTTAATATCATTCCAAATCGCACTACAATGGTCATGGGCTTTTTCGTCATCGTTCCATTCATAGCCATAATCTTTTAAAGCATCGTAGATTTCTCGTTGACTTGTTTTGCGCTTTCCAATGAATGAGTTTTGTTTGACGAGATTTAATAAAGCCCATTGTCTTGGGGTTAATTTGTTCTCTTTGTGTTTCTTGTCAAACATGTCTTGTAAGTCATTTTCGGTGACTTTTTCGCTTTCTAAAAATAAATCTAATTGCTCAACCATTTTTTAATCCTCGCTTTCTTGTAATTTAATATTAAGAGATGGTTTTAAAATCATTTCATAAACTTGTGGATACAAAACTTTTACTTTTGTGTTTCTTTGCAGCTGGCATACACATGATATAAAAGTTACATATTCCAATTCCTTAAATTGCGCTACTAATGTAGGCAAATAAGATATGAGATTAAAGGTTTTCATGTAAGCAAAACCATTTTCATCTCTAAAGAATTGAGCGATGATAATGGACGCGCTTTCACGCCCACTATCATCATGTTTAATAATCTTTGGTTTTGATAAAATCCATCCACTCATATAAGCAACATTTTGATAAAAGTTTTCGATGCTTAAAGCGTAATTGGATTTTCTTACCTTATCAATGATGGTTCTATCTAGGTTCATCGTTATCGCCCACCTTAAATACTTCTTTGTAGTTAAGCACTTTGTCTAACTTTTTATATTTTCGACAAATAGGACATACGCCACAACCTCTAGGTTCGATAATGCCTTTTTTAATAAGGTCAAATCGCATGCTTTTTTCCACAACTTTTTCTAACTTGTTAGCAAGAATATCGTTTGGAATATTAATGATGGCTTTGTCAGGTTCTTCTTCTTTACTTAAAGCGTTAATGTTGAATGGCAAATCCTTATTGCGATTAATTGCCACCAATTCCTTATAAATTGCGCCTTGTAAATCGTATTCATAGGCATCGATAAAATTAGTTCTAATGTTGCGCCCATCTCTTTCCACCCAAACAGGTTCATAGATGCTTGCAACAAGTTTCAAATCATCAATGCCATCATCGTTAAGAAAATCGATAGCGCCTTTATATTTGACACCACCAATAACACCCACTAAAATCGCTTGCTTTTCGCCTTTGGTTCTTGACATAAAAAGTTCATCGTTTTCCGCGACCCTGATGCATTCTTCAACTTTCTCGAAGTCTTTAAGTAAAGTTCCGTCCTTCTTGAAAATCTGTGGGTTTTCTTGCTTGTATTCTTCTAAACGATTAGAAAAATAAGCATCGATATATCCACCCATTAGCATGGGTTTTGTTTTTTCTTCAAGATATTCGCCCTTGGCTTTCATAAGACCATAGAGTTCGCATTTCTCAAAGTCTTTAAATTGACTAGCGCTCATGTATTCCATGTTCGCATCGGTGGAATAATAATTGTCTAAAGTTAATTCTAAATCCATTTCTAATTCAATTGGATTTCCTTTTTCATCAAAGCCCTTAATCACTTTCTTATTCATATTCTATTTCTTGCCCTCAAACAACGCCCTAACTTCTTGCCCTTGTGTAAGTGTTAATTCCTCAATGGTTTTTGCACCATATTTCTTTTCAAGGTGGGCGAAAAACTTGTCACGGCTTTCTTGCCTTGTGAATTGCGCAACATAAGACCTAATGATTTCTAAATCGTTCATATCAATACTTCCCTTTGTTTCATCAACGTTAGGAATATCGTTTTTTGGTGTCAAATCGCCATTCTCCGCGACTTTTGTAGTTTTGCCATATAAAAACACTACTTCTTTGGTTTTATCGTTTACAATGATTAAATTGGTAATACGCTTATTGGCATCGTATTCAATGTTCTTCACAGAGTAATGGTCTTTAGCATCGTTTTTGCCATTATCGATATTCACCCAAATCTTTGGCGAGTAATAGAGTTCGCGACCAATACCTAAACAAAAACAGGCTCGTTTAAAACTATCGCTTAATTCGGCTTTGATTTGTTCGGCATTGAAGTCATCATCGCCCCCATTGTCTTTCCAAATCCATTCGTTTCTTTCTTCGTTATAGATGCCCACACTACAAACCATAGTGTTTTTGACTTGGTAATATTTGCATTGCCAATTGTATGCACCTAAAGTTTCATCAAGGATTGTTTGGTCAACCCTTGCATTCTTATAGAGTAAAAGGAAAAATCCATTACCACTCTTGGCAACGTTTCCAACCCTACATTCAATTTCGTTTGCCTTTAAAGGTCTAAAGTTTAATTCTTTCATTTATTATTTCCCTTTCTAATTGTTATTATAAACATTTCATCGCGTTCAACCATGATGGCATCGCAACCATAAACGTGTTGATGCCTAATGTTATAACCATTTTTGTGCATTTCTAATCTACGCTTGCTTTCTTCTTGCGCAGACTTTTTATTAGTGAAAACTTTTGTTTCACATGTGATTTCATCTTTGACAATCCACTTCATCGTCAACCCTCAATTACATGTTATAAATTGTGTTGACTTGTTCTAATGGGATATCAAGATTGATATTTGGTTTCATTCCCATGTTCTTATAGAGATGGAAACGTGATTTACCACCAAAACCAACGTCATTAACGCCAACCCAACCTTTGATATCGTCATTTGGCATCTCGATGCTTGCCCATACTTCAAAGTATGTGACTTCTACTTCATCTTCACCAAATGCTTTTTTCAACTTTTCGATTGTGGCATTTGCGATATTTTTTTGCTCGCGTGTTTCAATTCTTAAACTAAAATAAACCATTGTTTTACCTCACTTTCCCTTGTTACCAAATGCCTTTTTATATTCCTTTTTCCAATTTTCGCCATTAGATACCACTAAAAACTTTTTATTTTTAGAACAAGGCATTTTATTAACTTCTTCTTGGCATTCGCGCATGGTCTTGAAATGTTTGGCTTTGCGACCATCTTGTGTCCATATTCCACCATACCCCAAGACCATTTCCGCTACCTTGTCATATTGGTTAGATAAAATCCAACCATCATCATTAATTAATAGATAATATTTTTTAGATTTCATCTTTCTTCCAACTTTCTTTTGGCGTTTTCATATCTTTCTTGATATTCTTTTAATCCAAATAATAACCAAGGATTACATTGCGAATAAATTAGTCGCATCGTGTTAAGGCAACCAACAATTAAATTATCGTTTTCAACTTGCCCATCTTCGTAATCCGCTAATGCGCCATCTAAGTAGTTTTCCATGACCGCAATTGCGCCACGGAAATCATCTAAATCTAGGTATTTTCTTGCCATATTATTTGCCCTCTTTCTCGACTTTAATTAAAGCATTCTTGAAAGACAATCGTAAAACCTTTATCTTCCGCGTATGCCCTTGCATATTGTTCCTCTTTAAAATAATGTGGAATGCATCTTTCTTCATCTACCACAACCCAATATTCTTGGTCATCTTTTGGGTTGTAAACTTCATGATATTTGTTCATAGCGATTATCCTTTCAATTTGGTTAATTCTTTTTCCATAGCAATAAGGTTTTCAAGATATTCCACAAAACGTTTTGCGCTTGCTTTCCAATCTTTTCGATATTGATATTCTTTATCGCCTACAAAAAACTTAAAATGTTCATTGTATTCACGTATGCAAGTAACATCATATCCTCTAGCAATTAGAATGTCGCAAACCTTTGCAAATCTCTTATGCCCAATTTCGCTATCATGTAATTCATCAATAGTTCTTAATTTCATAATCTTGCCACCTGGGAAATCATTAAAACGTCGCTTGGTTTAACTTGTTCCATCATGCCACCATCGTAACCAACCCAATACTCATAATCGCCATCGCGCATCGTATTGCTATCACGATAATAGCGCCAAACGTAACCATTAACCTTGCGACCATTCTTTAATGTGATTTCCACCTCAATGTCTTTATTAGACCAATTGTATAACTTTTTCATGTTACCACCTTTCATCAATCTTGACTTTATAGCGACCACGATATTTGTAGACTTTATAGATTGTTTGCCAATCCGTATCGTCATCTTCTTCGTGTTTGCCGATGCGATAATCCCATTTGGGTTCATCTTTGAAGTCTTTGTCGGTTCTTTTGTAATCAAGCACCATCATGCATGCGCTTTTTAAATCTAATAAAGGATTACCGAGCGCATCTTTTTCAACTTCTTCAACGATATTGTCGCAATCATCAAGAATGATAACAGAGTAGTAAGTTTTAACAATATTTTCTTTTCTATATTCTTTCGCCATATTAATTCTCACTTTCTTAATTCGAGTTCATCTAAATAATTTTCCCTTTGTTCAATATCTTCAATATAACTATTATGTTTTGCCCTTAATTCATAAATGTCCATTTTGTTGTTATAAATGATATTGATGGAATAATCATTGAAAATAAAAGGTGTAATTTTAATACCACAACATATAACTTGTGTTTCTTTTAGTTTAAACTCTTTTTTTAAAACGAAATATTGTCTAGGCGTTAACGTTAAATTAATAATGTCAATTTTGCTATCAAAACTTCTATAACCATTTTTATTAATGAAGTTAATGCGCTCATCGATTTTTTCATTTAATATTTTTTGTACTAATCCCATAAACTTTACCTCGCTTTCTTTTTTGTTTGACCTTCAATTTTAAGGAATGTTCTTTGCTAGTGTCTACCCCCTAGGTAGTTCGCCAGCTATTGCCCCAAACATACAAATTGCAAATTGGTTTTAATTTCCAAATAAAAATGAGATTTTATATTATCACCCAAAAATCTCAATGGGTGCGCTTGTCATATTCAGTTTTCAAAGAACATTTTGTAGTGGTTGCTTTAGGGTTTCCACCAACCCAACTTTTAATGTGGTCACTATTATTCTAAAGGAAAACATTTTATATTGCAATAGAAAATTAACAAAAAATAGTTTCTATTTTTAGCGCACACATAACATATATACGCGCGTAAAGAAAAATCGCATGATTGTCATGTAAAGCATTTTTGCTTGACATCACTATTAAAATGTACACCGAAAATTAAAAATAAAAAAATGGTCAAGTCCCATATTTTTTGAAAAGAAAAAGTCATGCTACCATCATGACTATTTCCAATTAGAAAGTGAGGACTTAATATATGCGAGCAATAGCATACATAGGCATTATATAACAAAAGAAAAATGCTTGCAACCACAACAAGCATTTCTTGAATATGACATTTAATGCGCAATCGTGAATAGCATGTCATCACTAATCACATGATTAATATACTATTGTTGAGTAACAATTGCAATTGGTTTTTCAAATGTATGTGTTGCTTTATCTTGTTCTTCGTAAGGACTTACTATATACATTCCTTTTTCGCATCCTGTGGTAAATCTGCGTATGCACTCTTTTTTTGTCTTTAATAATGCCACTTTATCTTGAACAACAAAGTTATAGTTTGTATATAGTTGTAAGATGCCAAATAATACCCATAATGTGACTTGCATTGTTGCGCTTATAAAAGAACCCCAAGACCAAGAGTTTATGAGTGGCATAAAGTAAACCCCTATCACTGCCACTAAAGTCGCGCTAATCGTGTTTTTTGCCACGTTTTTCTCACGTTGCTTTCTATCGGTAATCTCTGGTTTTGTATCTTGGTCACTAGAGATGGAATATTGCGAGAATAAATTAAGTGGATAAATCTTAACTTTGATGCATTTATCAAGAACATTTTTTTGTTTCTTATCTAGCAAATTATACTTCTCGATAGTGCCAATATAATTTCCATCTTTGTCAAACCATTGGTCATATTTTAATCGTGCGCCTTGTAACTTTTGTCTACGATAATTTCTTTTCTTTTCAATTTCTTCACATTGGTAGAAGTTATCCACTCTTTCCATATATGGATTAGCAGTGTTACATGCTTGGTTATATTTATCTTCTTCTTCTATCCAAATACGTGAATTATAACCACGAGAAAATCCATTTTCACCTAGTGCTTGTTTAATAACAACGCCACAAATAATACCCATTATGGCTTCTGCAATCAAAACCAATGGATTAAGATTTGTTGGCTCTAATGTAATCATTTGGTAGAAAATGTAGGCAAGTGCTACAATTACCACCACAAAGTCCATAGCAATACTTTTAATATATCGACTAGTTAGACCTTGCAATTCTTCTAACTTTTCATCAATGTTCATTTTGTTGTGTCCTTTCGTTGTGTCTTTTTATTTTTAGAACTTAACGTCATTAGTTTTTTTCAATTCTTGTTCAACTTCCTCTTTAATAACATTTTGTTTTGCTTTATTAATTGTATCTTTATAAGCATCGGCTTTTGTTTTAAAGTTTTTGCTTGTTAAATCTAATCCAAATGCAGTTAATAATCCTAATCCACCAAATAACATGATGGTGCTAATTTGTGACATAATATCGGCAAGTAACATAAACACAAAAGTAACTGCAAACCATCCTACTATGAGTGTTATATATCCACCTGTGATTTTTTCATCTTCTTTCTTTTTAGTGACAAGAAATACTGCGATGCCCATTAGCGCTAATGCTAATGTTCCACCTAAACCGACTTTCCATCCTTCTTCGTTATAAAACCATTCTTGTGCATTCACACAACCAAGAACAATAAAAGGTGTAAAGATAGCAAGAAACTCACTAACAAAGGTTGTATATTGTAAAACACGATATTTCGTTACTTTTTGATTAGCAGTCAACGTTTTCTTTGCCATAGTTTTCTAATTCCTTTCCAAAGTTTTTAATCTTTTGGTTAGTGGATAATTCACAAAGACTAATTAATTGTTCTTTCGCTTTTCCTTGCTTTTCTTCAAACTCATTTAATTTATTGTTTGTTTCTTGTTTAAACTTTTCATTTTCTTCTCTTAATTTAGCATTCTCTTGTTTTAATTCGTTTATGGCTTTTTTACCAAACTTACTAGCAATAAAGCATTTCCAAACAAACACTAATAATGCCAATGTGGTGATGCCGACAATTGGAAGTGGTTTATTTAACCAATCGATAACTTGATTAATCCAATACATTGTGCCATCTTTGTTTAAAATAAAAGACAATAAAACATATAAAGCGAATGCCACTAATAAACCTAGTGCGATATACTTAAATACCTTTTTCATTCCTATTCCCTCACTTTCTCTAAAATCGTCATGTATTCTTGTGGTGCTTTGTCTAAATCTAACTCGCAACCATTGAAGAAATAATCAAACCACATTTTTTGAAACTCGTTATCGTTATCTAGTAAACCCCTATCTACAAAGTTATCGTAAATTGATTTTGCTAATAACAATAACTTGCTTTCAAGTCTTTGTAATCTTCTTTCGCTAGTGCTATGTCTTGTTTCATCAAGCACTTTGTTATTATGTTCGCATGCTAATTCTTTCTCTTGCTCATTGAGTAACTTATTGTATTCTTGCTCATCAACATTTTTAACCAAAGCAACCCTATGACCATTAGTAGAAATAGCGATTAGTTTTCTATCTTTTGCCATACTTCAATACCTCTACACATTATAGATTATAACAAATGAACATTGAAATAAACAACTTTGTTTATCAAGTACCATAATAAAAGGGGTTTTTAAGCCCCTTAAATTACTTCTTATTCTTAAAGTATTCTATTTGTTGCAACCTTGTTTGTGCTTGTGATTTGGTAGGGTATGTCTTTGATAATGGCTTTCCACTTTCGCTATAAACTTTATAGCCACCTTGTACTTTCCTAATCATCTTGGACTTCCTCGTATTCCCTAGGTTCATCTTTTAGTTCAGTTGCCTCGCTATAAATCTTGTCATCACCTTTGACTTTGAGTTTACCGCTATCGGCTTTTACTAGGTAATAATTACCTTTGTCAATTTTATGTATCATAAATTATCTCTCCTTAAACATTATATGAGACTAATAAATATAGAACAGCGTTATTAGGAATAGTTGAATATGAAATCATTGAACCACTAGTCCCAAACTCTATAATACCATCATCAGTACCGCTAGATAAAATAATTGCTTTTACTAGGAATGCTGCTGACAAGATTGTCCCACTTGGTAAAATAGCAATTTGTGTATTTGATGGAATATCGCTACCAGTTGAATTCTCTAATTTTAATGATAGTATAACTTGGCTGCCGATTTTAACTAATTTGCAATATGTTTTAGTCAAACTTTGTAAAATGGTGACTTCAGAACTTAAATCTTCTTGCTTATAGTAACCTTTGCCATTCAAGTATGTATCAAGGTCGCTTTGGCTTGTTTCCGTTGATAACACTTTATTAGCACTACCATCTAACTCATTAAACAAACTATCCAAGAACGCTTTGTAATCAACTGGGTAGAAAATCAAGTTGCCTTGTGGAACACCATTAGCACCAGCAAAGTCCATAGAACCAAAGTCATTAATAGCGACATTTTCGGCAAAGGTTGTGCCTTGTTCGGTTGTTGGTGTGGCTAATGCATAATGCAATGTTTGACCTGTCATTTTTGTAGTTAAAGCACTTGCATCTCCGTTTAATGTTTCGTCAACGATATATAAACGACCACCAATAATGCCTCTTGTATGTGGTGGATTGTATTCGCTATAACCTAATGGATAATATGAATAGCAAGACATCAAAACCTGTCCATCGGCAAAGCCACTTAAAACATCAGAATAAAATTGTTTGTTATTGCTGTCATAAGTGAAACTCAATTCGTTTAATTGATTATTAACACCAACTTTTCTTGTAATTGTGCCATCTGGTGTCTTGGTATCTTTCACACTACCAGCACTACGCAAGGTTTCTGTGCCTGTATCAATGTTGCTTAATTCTTCGTATGGGTAGTATTGGTCATAACCACTTTCTCCATCGTAGTAGAGAGAAATTGTGATGTCGTGGTTGTAGGTAGTGCCATAAATATTATTTGTGCTAAATCTCATATAACAAGCATTAGATGGAGATGTTTGAATAGCATTATAATAATCGCCAACACTAATAAGGTTTTTGTCTTTGTCATACCAAGCAATTCTAACACCATAGTTTGAAACACTATAACCTGTGTAGAAATAATAATCAGTGTTTGGAATTACTTTAATATGGTTTGTTGATGCAATACAACCATAACCGCTACCTGAAACACTACCATCGTTTAGGATAACACAACCTTCACTAGCAACTTCGTCCCATTGGTTTCTACCAATTGCCTTTAAGTATCTACCATCAGCGTTTACTAATGTGCCTTCGTTATATGCTAAACTGCCTTGATAATAACGGAAGAAATCTTCTGGGTGGCTTAATAAATGACTTGGAATAGCATCATTTGTGCCAAACCATTGTGTAAGGTCGATTACATTATATTTAATAGTCGCATTACTATAAACTGCACCTTGACCTATTCCTAATCTTTGATATAAATAATTATTTTCAGTGCAAGTCCAAATAGTTGGTTCATAAAAATCTCCATAAGGCGCACTTACTGTAAAGAATGGTCTTTGAAATTGTGTTTTTCCACTGAAATCTTGGTTGCTTTCAATAAATAGCAAATACTTATGACCAACAACAAAAGTAAATGGTGCTGAACCTTGTATGTTTTTATAATCAGTATCATTATAATCGCTTGTTCCATTTGCATAAATCAATCCATTAGAGCCACTAATACTAATAGAATGTTCTGTTTCTGCTGAAAATGTTGGACTACTTAATTGTTGATTTACCACAACACTATGACCTTGTTTTTCTTTTAATAATGCTAATGCTCCTGTATCAACTTGTGTTTCACCATTGCCACAACCAGTTCCTTGAAATAAGAATGGTACATCTTGGTCATCACCACTATCTTCGCTATATGGTGTAAGGTTATCGGCAGCACCTACGGTCATTGTTGGATAGTTACCATCAACATTTGCTTTGCTATTAACAAACGCAACTGCGTCTTCAATATCGTCTACTAAATCTTGAAATGTCGCTAAATCCCACTTTGTGCTATCCCATGCACCAGTGACATTATCACTATTACATTTGTATAGTTTGTAGGTATCGGTTGGGTTTTCGTAAACCACGAAATCGCCTTTGTTGTAAGTTTTTGTGCTATCGTATTCATCAAAGCACATAGCAATTAGTCTTTCATAGACATCTTGCGCCATATTTTGCTTATCGGTTGTTGATAAGCCAATTTTAAATGTTTTTGTAGCCATATTTTATCTCCTTAATTCGCTTGAATTGTCATAACGCCAGTGTCACTATCGTATGACATGATATATAACTCGGTGGAATACACAAATGTAATCTCGCCAGTGCTTTCATTATAAGGTTGCACTTCAAAGAACCCAGCTGCGATAAACTTTTCATCATACGCTGTCCAGTCGATTTCAGTGCCTAACTTATCCCATGCACTACCTAACCACACTACGTTATCGCCAGTAAATACTTGAATGTTACCTGCGTTAAGAGTGCCACTATCGGTAAGGTTATAAACGTCCCCTACACTTTGACCAGTGAGTGCATTTAATTCGGCAACACTCTTGCTACCCTTAATCTTGTAGACATTACTAATCGCATTTGCGACCTTTGTATCAACGTATGCTTTTGTAGTCGCATGTGTGTTGCTTGTAGGTGTGCCAGTGACAATAGTGCCAGTGCCACTTTCTCTACGGACAACTGCGCCATCGCCAACCAAATCACTATCAACACTATAAGTTGTTTGTTCGCCTAATTCATCAGTGCCATAAACTTTCTCGGCATAACTTGTTTTGCTAACTTTTAAACCTTCTAATATTGCGTTTAAATCGTCAACATACTTTTTGCTTGTCGCATGATTATTGCCAGTAGGTGTTGTTGGGACATATATTTGTGAACTTCCATCTCTTTGCACAACCATCAAACTACCAACACTGTATCCTACGTTATATGTAGTTTGAGTTGCAGTACCACTGCTTGTGCCATATAACTTGCTTGGATTTGTTGTTTTGGTAACTTTATTATCTAGCAAAGCATTTGTTTGTGTCTTGGTGTAGTAATCGCTTAAATCGATTTGTGTTGTGCCTAAATTAAGCCAATGACCTGCAACACTTTGTTCCCAAATATATTGATAATAACCTTCGTCGGCATTTGTTGATGGGTAAAGGTAAATGTATCCTTCTTCGCCAGTGCTTGCCAAGAAGTCATTAAGTGTTGGGTAAGTTGTGGTATCGACTAATGTGTAGGCATTTTTCTTAATCGTGTTAATCAATGACCTTAATGCACTATCAATAGCATCAACGTAGTTTTTACTTGTAGCATGCCAATTAGCAGTAGGTGTTAATGGAACGCCTAATTGACCAGCACTTGTCTTGATAGGAATTGTATTAGCCCCTAAAAGTGCATAATCAATAATTGTTTGGTTACCAGCATCATCAGTACCATATAAGACATTATCATACTCGGTTTGCTCAACAAACTTGATGATATTATCACTATCGAAAAAATCGCCTAGTGTTGTTAATGAGCCAACCCCACTCTTGTAATAGAGTTGAAAGTTAACAATGTCGATAGCGCAAATATCGTAAGCAGGAACGTCTATATTAGAGTTTAGTTTTGTTTGCACTAAATAGTCTTTGTAATTTGTATTATCGCTTGTTAGTGCAAGAATGTATGAAGTGCCATTATTTAAGTTTGGTAACGTAGCAACAATATCAGTGCTTACAACTTTATATCTCAAAAGTGCATGATTACCACCTAATAAACCATTTTCTTCGGCGATTTCGTAGTAAGGGCTTGTATCTTTCTTCTTGTAGTATGTCTTACTAGCAAGTGAGTAAAATAATTGCCCATTATCATAACCACTTAAATCTTCAAGTGTAATATCGGCAACAACTTGGACAGTATTGATGATATTTGCTTTATTACTTAAAGCATCAACTATTGTTTCGTATTGGTCTAGGTCAAAACTATAACCACTTGGTTTATGTGGCGCATAGTTAATACTAAACTTAACAGCACCAGTGACCACGATAGTCCTACTATCAATGTAGCCACTAATTTCATCTAGGTTGCTTTCGTCATCATGCTCGATTTCGACTTCGCCTTGGCAACCATTGAGCGAGATATAAATATCGCCCTTTAATTGAGTGTAATAACTACTTAAATCAAACACTACATAATACTCATTTAATTCTTCGTCTAAATGATAAGTAGGTAGTAATTGATAAAGTATTTTGCCATTAGGTAACTTAACATTTGCTACCCAAGATAACGCATTTACGCCACCAATATCACGTGTGTAAAAATGAAAAGCGTTAACATTACTTGAATTAACAAAAGTATTACCTGTAATTGGGAAGTGTGTTGTTCTTGATACGTCTTTGTATGGCAAACAGTCACTTCCGTAAAAAACTTGAATAATTCTACTTCCCATGTGTTGCCACCTTTGAAAAGTAATCATTATTATTTGTCAAATACATAATTTTACTTTCCCCTTTCTGTATTTCTAAAATCATTTTAAACTTATACCGACAAAAATAAAAGGGCATTTATTTGCCCTAGTTTAATTTGTAGTGATTTGCTTGTAATCTCAATGTTCGTGTATCAAACAATTTATCGCTTGTTACATTCTTGCAAATAAACATTAATTCTTTTGTTTGCTTATGTGTTTCAAGATTATACGAATGCCTAAAAATTGCAATATCATGACCTGTTTGAACATTCAATTGTTGGAAAAATGAATTAGCATTTTGTGTGGTATCAAAACGTTGAGCAGTATAAAACTCAATTGTTAAAAAACTATAATTTAGCGATGGTGTTTCTAATGACACATAATGAGAAAAATGAATATCTACTGCACCAAGCAAAGTTAATGTATCGGTTAATAAATCATTTATTGACTTGCTTGTAATAGCAGTATCTTGTGTTAAGTTGTCACCAACTTCATAAGAATACATATAGATGCAATTTCCATGTTGAGATAATATATTATCGCCAATTAAAACGTCATCACTATCATCGATTTGGCATGCATATTCAAACACAGGAACTTCGATGGCATCCTTTTCATAATTTGGTTCATTTAGTCTAATTTCATACTCGCCTTCATTTATGGCTTTTGTGTAAATATCACTTGGAATAAAGCATGAATAGTTATATAAAGTGCCACCACTATCTTTCCATGTGGAATATCCACTTTCACTATCGTGTTCTTCTTCATATTCATCATAAACTGTTGTTAATTCTTCGTTTGTTAAGAACAATAAATCAATTCCTTTAACTTGACCATTCATATCGGTATATGAGATGGGTGTATTTAATCCATCAGTTTGACCACTAAAAACTCGACTAATTACAAAGCCACTATAAACGTTTTGACTTGCATAACCAATGATATTATTATCGTTAAAATCGCAAATTACATATAGCATTTTATTCATATCGTAGTTAGTTGTTTCTAATTGAAAATACCAGCTTGTTTGTCCGTTTACTTCAATATCATAATCACATTTCATTACACATACAAAATTAATGCTTTCGTTAGGATATAACCCAAAGTTAACAATATTTTGTGGATTTAAATAATAATTCCATTCTCTATCGCTAGCACTTGCATAATTTAATTCATAATAATCACGATAAAGTTGTTTCCTTTTTACATTAAAGTTTTGAGGGATGCCATAATCACGAATATTTGTGTTTGGATTTACCATCATTGATTTTGTAGACACATATTTAGACATTGTAATTTCGCTCTCGATAAAATAACCAAAGTCATCATTTGTGTTTTCGTTTTGTGTAAAATCTAATGAAATATTATTAATAACATAATTATCGCTACCTATTGCAACTAATGTTCCAATTTTCGGCACTTCGTTAAAGTTACGATATTGTTTAAATCTAGTAATTGTATCACTACTAATTTCTTTTGAATAAGAATTGATAAGTTTTGACAAAGCAAAATTATCGGTTAGTTTACCATTTTGATTATATAAATGAATGTCTTTTTTTGTTCGTTGATTATCAACTTTAATTTTAACATCGCTCATTGGTGTATAATTGATTATAAATTGCGCACCACCAACCAAATTATTTCTATCACCTATAAAATGAATAACATAATCAAAACCTGCTAATTCAGTTGCTAAAGTTACTGTTCCATAGGTATTTGTAAAAGTGTAAAAAACATAATATGTTCCATTAACTTGCAAGTCTGTGTTTATAAGATTATTAATATTTATTTGACCACGTGTTCCTTGCACAACACTTTCAAATCCATCAAATCCAGTAATTAGATTGCTACCACGTTCCCACGCGATGCCTTGCCATTCTCTAGGCAAAGTATTTTTAAAATCTTTGTCGCAAAAAATAAATGGTCTATTATTTCCTGTGCTACCATGACCAATAAAATTAACATGCGCTAAATAAGGCACATTCTCACCTTTTTCAATCTCTTGCGTTGATGGATTTACAACGTTGCCATTATACAATGTTATAGTAGCCATTTTTGTAACGCCATCTTTAAATGTTTGCATATTTTGTTCAAAATCACTTACAAATGGGTCATAAAATATTTCAGGATTGTCTGGGTGTTCGGTATAACTAGCAGAGTATACAATGTCTTTAATTCTTTGAATAGCCATATCAAAACTTCCATTAGACATGACATTAATTCCTAGGTTTTCTTCTGCAATTAAAGTAGCACCAACGTTTCCACTAATATATACAGGTGCTTTTGTTCCTATAATTTTAATCCAATTGCCTTTAAAAACTTTGCTTGGCAATCTAATAACGCCATTTTGTGCTAATATCCTAAATGTGTCGCTACTTGCTCTAACACTACCTGTTGATGGATATGTTTTGTCTTTGCTAGATATAACATTTTCGGCATTACTAACAACACAAGTCCCAAAACTGTTTTTATCAATTGTCTTTGTTTCTCTAACGTCATCAAACGTATCGATGCTAATTGGTGCAACACTTGTGTTACCTGTTTTTGGAATTATTTGTAAATAGCAATCTTGTAATAAATAATCATCATCATCTAGCGATTGGAAGAAACCTAATTTAACACTCATATTATAAGCATCTAAAAACTCTCTTAAAGCACTTAAAATGGTATAGTTTTCAAACGTTTTAACAAATCCAACTTTCTTGTTTAAAAAGTTTGTTGGCGCATATATAACGTCGAATGCAAACTCGAAGGTGCTTAATGCAAATAATCTATTAATAAACTCTCCAATGGTATATGTTTCTTGATTAAAACCACAATCAGTTAAATCTCTAGCATTCATTAATTCGATAGCACCAAGTAATTTCAAAGTGTGAACATAAATAAAACCATTTTCGCTTAAATATCTTTCAATCTTATCGTGTGAAACAATCCACCATGTATTTGTTTTTTCGTGCCATAAAATAGTATATGGCTCAATTTCACTATCATAATAAGACCATACGTCAATTTGGCAACTATCTTTAGTGCCATCGATGACAAAAGACATATTGAAGTTTTTTTGCACTTCACCTAATATGCTACTTCTATAAGGGCTTGTTTTGTCATAAATGTAAACTAAATCTTTGTTCATAAATGCACCTACTTATTTTGATTATATGTATGCCTTCCTGTTAATATGTTTGTTGCTACTTCGTATTGCCCATTAACAATACCAATGCCATTTTCTAATTGCTTATAATTTTGTGTATTTCTTTCACGTGCTTGCTTTTGGTAATATTCCAACACTTTCATCATGCCTTGAATGACTAAAGCGATAATAATAGCAAGTGCAGGACCAGAGAAACCAATTTTTCCTGTTTCAGTGTTTTGTTTTAAAAGACCCATTCCTGCTCTACCTAAACGCATACCTTTTTCCCATGCGCCACCTGTCATTCTATTGATTAATGGGTTAATGGCTCTCATTTTTCTATTATGCTCAACGCCACCTTTTTCACCACCAAAAAGAGAAACCCATTTTCCTTTTTTGCCTGCGCCTTTAGTTGTTCCACTATCGCTTGTGGTTTTTCTTCCACTACGCTCGGCAGCTGCTTTTTGTTCGATGATAAATCTATAAATCGTAGCCATTAATCATTTTCTCCTTGGACTTGCATTGTTACGCCAATGGTCATTGTATCGCCTTCGGTGTTTTCAATATCTATACTTTCTACAATTTTAGCATAGAATGTTTTGATTTCAAAGTTGCCCCAACTAGAATAATATTCATTACATTTATAAATGAGATTTGGTGTCATTGTATTTCTATCGCTTGCGCTTATATTTTGTGTGCCAAATCTACCATAATCGTACCATTGTTCTAAAAGTTTAATGTTTAAATCTGCCACAAATGTATATTGTAATGTAATGGCAATTGCATCAGTGTGACTATTATTCAAAAAAGAGTTTGAAACAAGTTGGTTAATTTTTGTGTTAGCATTGTTACCACTAGGCATTTCAAGTGGCTCTAAATAATACTTCAATGGATTATTAAAAGTAATAGGTGTTTGTGCATTTATCTTGTATTTAAGAATGCCAAACTTAACTAAATCATTTCCTAATCTAACGCCATCGTTTACTAGTGTGGCACTTCCACCAAAACTAATCTCACAATATTCTTGCGCATTTAATGTTGTTGGCGTGTCACAACGTAAACTATCAAATGACATAGAAAGTTTAAATTTTTCAAAACTATCATGTTCTGGTGGGAATATAATGTTTTTATATGTGCCATCATCTTCTACAAATGCCCAAATGTATGAGTAAATATTAACACTATTAAACTCGTAATCGTCATATTGATTAACTAATGTATTAATTGCCACGTTTGAATGGAATGAAACAGTGACAATAGTTTGTTGATATTGTGTATATGAAATATTTGTGACCTTACCACCATCTAAATCGTAAGTTATATCTTGTGTGCTATCAGTATCATGGATAGTGATTTGACCAACTATTTCATTAAACTCACTAATGGTGCGATAACCATTAAGCATACATTGGATAGTCATGGTTTTATAGTTTGCGCTAATTGTTTCAGTACCATCTATAATGGTATCTACAATATCTTCGCTATAATTTTCGGTGTTCTTGATGACCTTTAACTTACTATCATTTTTGCAATATAAATAATCAAAATCTTCAACACTATCTAAAATGTCATTGTTCATCAAATAAGATAGTTTTTCGTAAATGTCGCTTGCATCTTCTAAATCGCCAATATAATCGCCTGTTTTCAGTTTTGGTGCGCCATCGTTATGCCCAATCGTTCCAACTAAAAATGGCTCTACATGTTTTTCACCATTTTCGTTAATGGCATTAAGCTGGGCTATGTCACATTTAGCACCTTTTAATTCATAGATAATGTTATTTATTGTTTCTAACATTTGGTCGCGATTTTCAAGAGTGCATCTTAAAGAACATGTCCATGTCATTGGCACTATTAAACATGAATATAAGTTGGTAATAGTAGGATTTTCAGGTGACATTAAAATGCCATTTCCAATAAGATTTGTCCTATTTTGTTGGTCAACCAAATCTCTATAACATTCAACAAATCTATCAACTTCATCTTGGTTTTTAAGTTGTTGATAAAATGAACTTAAATTGATTTGATTTCTACCACCAAAAAAGTGAACGTTTTTGATATGTTCTTGTAATAATGTTTGTTCTAATGCTTGTCTAACAAACTCTATTGGGAATGTTTTTAACATAATCTATCTCCTTAATCGTGACTACCGATGATTTCTAATATATTACTTGGCATCTCGTCAAATTGACTAAAATATTCTTCATCAAGTCCCAAGTCTTTTTTTCTTAAAACTCTTAATCCTTGTTCACTTGCCAATGTTTCAAGAATGCCACTATCTAAAATACGTTCAATATATTGGTAGTGGATATTCAAGTAACTATTGCTTTCTCTATTAATATATGCTCTAAAACCATCACCATATATCCATCTACTAACTTTGTCTAATCTATTGCGCTTACCACGAATGTTTTTTCGATATTCTTGTGTAAATGTTTTTCCGTTCCAATCAACTCTTTCATAATTTCTTTCACCAACATTTTCTATCTTTGCTTGGCTACCACGTGACTTTTCACTACCTTGATATGCTTTACGAATATATGGCGTATTTTCTAAAATATGATAGTATGGATTTTCACGTTCCATCTTTTCATTACCAATATCAAAACTAATAATATCTTGCATTTGTAATTGACTTGCATTCATGCTATTTTCAATGGATTTTTTTAAGTTATATTCTCTTTTTGGATGCTTTTGTTTATCGTTTTGCCACACGCCCCAACTAGATAAATATTCACCTTTCATCTCTGGCATTAGTGGTGAATTAAGGAATAAGTCTTTTAGTCTAGTTGTAAATGTAGTAATTTCAAAAGCCATTTTATCTCCTATTCTAAAACTAATTCAGTGCTTTCAATACGTGGTTTTAACATGTCCTTTACAAAAATATTACTTTCAAGGTAATTTGGTGTAATTTGTACAATTTTAAACTTTGTTCCATTTTCTAACCAAATGCTATCTTCTTTAGCAAATTGTTTTGTGCCAAAAACTGTGATGGTTATTGTTTCTTTTAGTTGTTCTCTACCATTAACATAAGATGGCACTAAAGTAAGGTTTTCTTTAATGAAATAAAAAACGTTTTCTTCAATATCATTGTTTGGACTTTTCCATTTGCCCTTTTTATCGTAAACTCGTCTATCGCAAAGAATAGGTGTTTTGAAACTCATAATGTTCTCCTATCTATCGTGACGATAATAAATACCCTTTTGGAAACCATTAATCTTGCCCATGCATAATTCGTGAGCAATAATATTATCAATAAATGGGTCAGTTGGGCTTGTTTCGTTTTGGAATATTAAATTGTAGATGACACGATATTGCGCTTTGAAGAAAGTATTAATTTTTTGTGCATCATCGCCCAAATCTTTTTCAATATCGCTTTCGTTACTTTTACTATCATCTAAATAGCATATTCTTGTGACTAATAAATCTAAAGCCAAGTTGATAATGGCATTAATAAAAGTCCCATCTAATGCATATTCGTTTAAATCTAACCCTCTTTGAGATAGATATTCGTTGGTTACAATATATTTTTCATTCATAAAGACTACCTCTACTTTTTAAGTATACAAAATGAACATTGTTTTAACAACAATTTATTCAAGTCCCATATTTTTTAAGTAGTCTAACTTCTCTTTAGTCTTTTTATTTATTCGCCAATAATAATCTAATGTTAGTTTTTGGTTAAACACTGCATCGTTACGATTTAACTTTTGGTTAATAAACTCACTTAACGATTTTGTCATATAATGATAAAGATAAACATTTTCTTTAGAATAGTTTTCATTAATGACAATTTTTGACCAACAAGGTTTTCCACTTGGTAAGACACTAGGAATAACGTTTTCTCTAGTTTTAAAACTTGCAAAGTGTGGTGATTTAATAACTACATTATTAAGACCACCTCTTACAAATGCCTTCCCTTGATTTTCTAAACTTCCTACGCCATTTAAACCTCTACTTAAAGTTGACTTTACTTCACGTTTAAATACTTCATACAAAGGTTTATTCATATTGCGAGTTATCAAGTCATCATCACCAAATAATTTCCATTTAACTCTAATTTGTTTAGCATATTTTAACTTGTATTGTTCTAACCATAATTTGATATTGCAAATACCCATCAAATATTCATCTATGTCACAAAATAAACACCAATCAAAATTGTGGGTATTATAGAAGTTTTCATATACTTCTTGTTGCAATTTTTCCTTTTTAATTCCACGAATATTAATTATTTCCACTCTTGGAAGATATTTTTTGTCAATGTAATTGCCTATATAATCATCTTCTAATTCATCATTGTCATAAAGGTATATTTTATCAAATCCCATACTAAAATAATGCTTTACCCATTCGTTAATATATAAATGTTCCTTTTTAGCCATCGCACAAATAATCACTCGCATAATTTCTTAATCTCGCTTAAAAACTTTTCTACATACTTTTCATTCTTTTCCAAATTAATACAAACTATTTGATGGTCTAAATCAAAGTCTTTATCTAATTCAGTATATAAGAAGTCAATATCACTATCTAAAGTGCCAAACTTATAGTATTCATATAATGGATAAATATATTGGTTGTGTTGATATTGTGTTCTAAATGCGCGAATGTGAGGAATAATCCTATCTTTTATTAATTCAAAACATTCCTTACAATGACTTCTAATCATAGGCGTAAATGAATGAACAGGTCTAATCATATTAAAATCATATTTTATGCCTAGTTTTTTAGTTAGTGAAACACAATTATTATTACATTGATACGAATACATATTTGAACAACAATCGAATTGGTCTATTCTCCAATTTATTTTAATTTTATCGCCATCAAAAAAGTCGCTAGTTTTTAATGGTTTACATGGTAGCATGTCATCATTAGCGTAAATAAACTTCTCGCTTAATCCTTTAATGTTCCACAAAAACATTTCAATTGTGGTGCTATTAAAAGTAGGCAAATGGTTATATGGAATAAATTGTTGATGGTAAACTATTTGCACATTTGGTGGCAAAAGACTTGGAATAATTTGTTCTTCGTTTGAAAGCAAAAGATAAATCTTATTTATCCAAGGCATATTCTTATTAACTAATTGCAGCTGGTAATAAATATAAGTGATGCCACTATATCTTGCACTATATAAATCAATAATCTTTTGGTTTAAATT
>Ga0265298_10001384_pt1 | contig 35919 bp, 43 predicted proteins | sample AusTroGonzalo_MG_3_FD_193486 | JGI IMG/M metagenome (GOLD analysis project Ga0265298, IMG submission 193486) | Bovine rumen microbial communities from tropical cattle in Woodstock, Queensland, Australia - Gonzalo_01 | ecosystem: Host-associated > Mammals > Digestive system > Stomach > Rumen ...
AAATGATCCAGCACTTCAACGCCTATCTTTGTACCTAACCATTTGAGCTGATCTGTAAGTTCATAATCCTGCGCACTAGGCGTTATATCACCACTCGGATGGTTGTGTGCAACAACAATCGTTTTTGCACCGACTTGCAATGCGGCAGAAAAAACCCCGCTGGGATCAACCGTGGTTGTGGATGCTTCGCCAAGCGAGACGAGAATCGGAGCCGCCAAGGCACGGCAATCTGCGTCAAGCGGTAGGACAAAGAAGCCCTCGTTCTTTCCTGCAATCGGGATAGCCGCACGAAAGACCCGCGCCGCATCTTCAGCAGTTGCTATCACCGCTCCAACCGATCGTTCTTGTAAATCTGCCGCAGTCACTTGTTCGGACAACGAAAGCGGCAACTGCCACATCCCCACATTACCACGACAAGGAATTTGAAGGTCAAACGATACGACTCCTGACAAATCCCACCAATACGGATAACCTTCATTCCACGATTCACCTGGGGCAGCCTGTGTTCGCGCGGCATAATCACACACGCCAACAATCTTCCCCGGCCAGTCCTTCACATCGCACCATGGCGGCAACCGTTCAAAATCCTCCGCCGACAGGTTTTCGGATGCCCACTGAACAAACCGACCGAACTCCTCCTTGCAAAACGACTTAGAGCAACTGATCGCACAACGCCCCTTCGCCGGTACCGGCATTACATTACGATTCTCCGTCCGCTTAATCCCAAGCATGATGAGAATCGCATAAGGCCCCGTGCATGTAAAGGCGCTGGTGATCATGTTGACAGAATGATCACCCCTTGAATACGTATTTCCGGTGATATTGCAAATAAAATTCACGCTTGGTATCGAGTGGCAGCATCTGAACAAATGTCCCGGCCTTGATATGACACCGATCTTGATTTGACGGAGAGATCCAATTTGAAACCATCATGCACTTCTTGTTATCGAAAGATATGAATCCTTGGTCAAAAAGGCGATCATACAGCGGTGAAAGCGTAAAGCCATTCTTGGGGTCGAAAGCCTCGTTCTCCTCCGACACTGCACACGGCTTGATATGACTCGCCACGAGAAGTCTCTCGTCCGAGATTTTCGTAATCGGACAATACGGACATTCTTCCAGCAACTTGGCGCGATACTTCGCCTGCGCAGCCGCATCTCGACCGGAAGTCTTGGCAGCACCAGCGATCTCAGTCTTCTTTGTAATGTCCCCGGGAGGCAGGCTCGCGCTGCCCTTCCCATAAGTGAACACCTGTGGCGTGACCCCCCGTTGCGTGAGTGCCTCAAAGTCGACAAACAGTTTCCAATAATACTTGGTCTTACCCTTTGGATTCGTAAGCCGCATAATCGAAATGTAGCTGATGAGCGGCAATGACAATGTTCGGAAGAGCTTATATGCCGGATCGCTTGAGTTGATATACCCTCGCGGCCCTTCAATCTGCGACTGAATCTCAACCGTAAACTCGATGACCTCGGGAAGCTTCGCGATCTTTTGGACACGCTCTGCCCACAATGCCGGCATCTTTGCTTTACCGGCATAATTCTGCGTTGGGGACGAATATTCCTTTTGAGCGGTCTGCATATAGGTCATCAGATCACTCTTGAGGAAAAAACACTCTAGCACCGGTTTGCCAAGCGCGAATGCGTTCAACTCTGTCTTTGAACCAAAGTAGAACTTCGCCTCGCCATTACCCGTGCCAAGCTTGTTCGGCCCAAGCACATTACAATCGGGGACGGTCAAAACCCGCGACACATCCTGAAAGGAATATTCCTTGCCTTCAATTTTCATCTCAATCCTCCTTGCTGAACAATGTTGGTGCAGCAGCCTTAATCGAATCCAAGATCGAAACTAAGACATCAACGACGATAGCATTACCAGCCTGCTGATACATTGGAGTATCAGGCACGACAATCTTGAACGTATCGCTAAAACCCATAAGCCGCAAACATTCACGAGGTGCTAACTTACGGATACGACCATCTCGCGTAATGTAATTGTCCACGCCCGCCCTATGCATCTTATGCATTGATGTCAACAAGGGGCGGGCAACTGTCAAGTCCGTCTTCGGGCGCGAATAAAAGGTCTTGGTGCCCGTCGCGAGAACATACTTTCTGACCTTTTCGGAGAGGAAGTACTTGTCTAGATCAGGCATTCCAAGCTTCTTTGCGGTCGCCTCGTCCACGAAAACAAAGTCGCCGTGCCAGTTGAACTGCTGATTCTTCTTCTGACACAATTGAACGGTTCCGTCGACCTGTGTGTACCGCTTAGTTAGGTTTCCTTCGTCAAGAACGAACCTTACACCCTTCTCCGGCAGATAATACTTGCCCTCCACAACATCGAGCAGATAATCCTGCATCGTCGTTTCAAGCTTCTTGGGCTTTGGAAACTCAAAACGATCTCCCACACCGAGATCCTTCCGGAATCCTACGACAAAAACGCGCTCACGGTTTTGAGGAATGCCGTAGTCCTTTGAATTTAGAACTTGGTGCTTCCAATCATATCCGAGATCCGTGAACACCTTGGCCATAGTCGCCCATGTTTTGCCGCCGTCGTTACTAAGCAGCGCACGAACGTTTTCATAGATGAAGCACTTAGGACGGATTTCCGAAACAAGGCGGGCATATTCATAAAACAATGTGCCACGCGTATCAGAAAGCCCCATCTGCTTTCCAACCAAGCTAAACGACTGGCACGGGCTGCCGCCGACAAATAAGTCGACCTGATCGCGATATGGCTGTCCCTCCAAAAATGTCACGTTCCAATGGAAACGATCATCAGTCACAGGGTAATTCGCGACATACGATTGCCTGACCTTGTTTCGCGCCAACAGAGGACGATACAACATGTCGACCAACCGCTTGCGTTGCTGCCAATCCTTTTCTGCTTCCCAAGTCACCCTAAACTTGTAAAACCCGATAGCCTCATGAAGCATCTGTACCCGATCCTTCAATTCCCTTTCAGGGCGCTTGCTCATTGCAGGCGCGCCGTTCAAGAGACTTTGAATTGTATCGCTTTGCTTCCTTATCATTTCAGCCGCCCACCTTTGGCTCTCGGTGGTTGGGTGCATTTCCTTCACGAACTCACGCAGCTTCTTAAAAGCACCCACACACTCTTGCCATTCAACCGCACCACACAAGAACGGCGTTTGGTCGCCATTGTCACAAGCGAAAACAATCTCGTGGTCAACATGCGTCCGCAAAAGAGCCTGCTCAATCGCACCAATTCCACTAAAGACCGTTGCCAACTTAAACTTCTGACCATTTTTCCCAAGATGGTGCGCAGCAACAGGAATAAGCTCATCAAAGAAATCCGTTTGAAATGTATTTTCGCAGACTCTTAAGACGGCACTTGGCACCCTGGCAAGAATCGTCGGCAGTTGCTTTGCAAGAGCCGGATCTTTCCGATCCGACGATTCCAAATATGCCTTGAGTTGCTTCTGCACCTTAGGCGCGGTCTTGAAATCCTTAATCCGGACAATGACCTTCTCAACTGCTGCGGCAAGTACCGCACTCGTTTTTGCCGGGGCATAGGTCTTTGCGATTTTGAAAAGCACATAGCGGTCGCTTCGTCCCTCACCATTGGCCTTGTACCCAAACTTCTTCAATTCGTCACGAGTTTTGACTCCTATGCATTCCGCAGCAAAATAACGGCCTTCGGTCTTGCCCTTGAACAGCCAAAGCTCATTGACCTGCTGCCACGACACCTCATTATCATCGTCACCTTTGAAAAGCGGGTAATTATAATAACCCGGCCACGACTCAAGCTGTCGCGTTTTGTATGTTCCGACAAGAACAACCTTTTTACAAGCAGGTTTTGTGAAACTCTTCGGCGCAACTTTGCGCTTCGTATGCCTTATTGCCATCTTATAATCCTCACAACTCAACCATTCTGTCAAACCCCATACCAACATCAACGCATAACCTGTTACGAGCCCAACTCAAGCGTATAGTTTATGTCGGGTTGGCCCTGCCTCCCATAATAAGATGCGAATCTCGACTGTATGTCTTTTAGAAAAGGCGGAGCAACACGCAATCCCGTTCTTGCGAAACGCAACATACTTCGCTCCCATATCAGAGACAGAAGGTATTGCATGAACATATTCATACGTCCGCGGTTTCTTTCCCTGTTCAAATCTGAATCCCGAATACACCTTTTCTTTCTGCGCTTTAAGTTCAGCTTCCGTCGGATCCTTCTTCGAATTTTCTTTAACCTGCTTAATGAATTTGGCGACCTTCTCTCTGACCTTGGATTCTGCCGCGTCCTCAGTGGAGACCAACTTTAACAATACCACGAACTCCGTATTCGTCGTTCCGCATTCACGCACGACCAAATCACACGCCGGCGAAATGACTAAGTAATACTCCTTGTCCTTCAAAAGGACATCCCCGGTCTTTAAAGGGCCTTCCGTCGCAACCCTCAAGTAAAACTCATCGGGGAACACCATGTCATCCTCAAGATATAACGAATCCAACAAGTGCATTAGGATATATCGCATCGCAGATCTTTCTGCGACATCCGGCCCGCACGACTTCCCCAACGCTGCCCATCGGTCAAGATTATAGGTCTGAAATCTACAAAACACATCCTGTAACTTTCGTTCAATGCTGCCTTGCCTACCAATAACAGACATCAACCCCGACATCTTAACATCCGAAAACCATGCCAAGATATCATCTGCCTTCACCTCGCTCTTCGTGCAAATCCTATAACACAATCCCCTTACTGAATCCGGCGTTCCCGTATAAACCACAACAGGTATACGCAACAACCTCTGGTTAATTGCATCAAGAAGTTCATCGCCCTTGATCACATCTTTAAACCGCAAATCAACTATGAGTCCATCATATTCCACCAGCCCAGACGTCTCTATCACACTTCGCGCTTCGTCAGGCTCCTTGATGAAATCCGGCTCGTCAAATGCAACGGCTTGACCACTCTTGTGCAAACCGTTCCATAATTCAATGGCCTCTAGAAACAACTTCCTAACAGCCTCATCATCGTCTATTATCAAGATCTTCACGATTCCGCCTCCACATGCTTTGGCTCGAGCTTGAAATACGCGCCCGTATCAGATTCGATTGCGCTTACCTGCAATCCATTGCGATCTGCCGCCTCTCCAACTATCGCCAGACCGATTCCCATGCCATGCTCTTTGGTGGTAAAGTTGGGTTCAAAAATAATTTGGTCAGCTATCAAATCCGCATCGATACCAGGCCCCGTATCTCGATACTCAACAACCAACCCACCGTGATTGTCAGTGCGAAAATCAACAGTAATCTTCTTAGGCTCCGACCTCTTATCTATCATCCAAAAGATACTATTGTCCAGCAAGTTCGCGAACACTGCCAACATGTCACTTCGCCAACATTTGAACACAACGTCCACATCACCTGTCATCCGCAGATCGATATGGTGTTGATCCATGATAGCGGAAAACAACTGTTTTGCCTGCTGCACAATCTCCTTCAATGGTTCATCCTTCTGCGGCCCGCGCTTCGTGATTGCAAATGGATCAATCCGTTTAAATATCCCAACAAAACTATCGACGTTCCCTTCGGTATTCCGTAACAATTCGTCCGTCTTTTCAAAATAATGCTCGTCACGGTTCTCAAGATAAAGCGTATGGTACTGTCTCAAATGCGGGATATCGTTTACCAAACCGTTCAAGGGCCTGCGCCCCTCGTGCAAGACGACGCCCATGATTTTGCCAAGTGTGGCCTGTCCCTGATAAACGGCTATCGCAGTCTTGAGCTCATCGACCAACTTATCGGTCTGCTGCTCCTTCTTGTCGAGAAGTTTGATGATCTCGTCTCCACTATGCTTGGGGATGCTCTTCTCTTCAACTCCGCGCCGAACCGCATCTTTAATTTCGTCATAATCCGATAATTTCTGAATTTTCTCGTCAACACCTCGCGTCGTTCGTCCCAAACCCATGCTCTTACGATATTTATAACGCCGCTCTTCAAGCAACGCCAACACGCGATGAGACAAAGAGATGAAATTCTCGTATGCGATTGTGCCCTTTAGACCATCGCGTGCACTCTTTTCCTCAAGACCAGATTTCTCTTCCGACTCAATTTGAACACAACCAATGACCTGATCGCTGCCAATCCGCAATGTCGGGTTCTGTACACGCCGCCTATTGAGATTCAGCCAATCATGCTCTGAATCACCCATCTCATTGATTCGAAATCCATTTCGATAGACGCCAATACCGTTATACTCATTCAGCGCACGGCGCGCATCCAATTTGCCAGTAAATTCACTGCCGTACTTCTTACTTCTTCGTATCAACGCATCAATGGAGTCAGAATCACGATCATACACCCGAACGTCAAAATAAACGTTACCGCATCCCGTACCAGCATCCCCGCAATCAACCTTAACCTCCTGATCCTGAATGTTCTTCCCCTTCTGACAAGAATACACCAGTTCAGAGGTTCCATCGGCAAACACGCTGCCTTTAATGCGATAATCAAAAAGGTCAAAAAGGTGTATCGGGGAAAGTGTCTCCCGCATATTCCCTTTCTCAAAGCCCGAGACCGTTAACTTAATATTAAAATCATTCGTAATGTCGACAGGATCATGCGACTCGGCAAACACTTGAATTGGAATCGGTGAGATTAATTTTTGCAACTCATGTTTTGTCTTATCTCGCTGCTCCTCCGTCCATTGCAAAAGAAACTGACTATCGCCCTCAATTGTAATCAATGTACCATCCTCATCGGTTGTATCCTGCGTCTCAATCAAAACTTCAACATCATCAAGATATTCCGCCTTCTCAAACATATCCCACTGAAGACAAAGTGTCGTCCGCTTACCTTGGGCAACTGTATCCAGTGTCATATAGCTGCCAAGAATCGCAGATGCAAATCGTCCGATGCCTTTACGCCCCTGCAACACTCGCCCCCGAGGGCTTGTCTTACGATTCAATTTATCCCCGGTGGAGGGGACCATCCACTTGTCAACGACAACCTGCCGCGACATTCCATGTCCATTGTCTTTTACTGAGACTTTAACGCCTTTTCCATTATTAATCGCCTCTATGCTAATTGACACCTCTAATGCATCCGCGTCATAAGAATTCTTTACCAACTCAAGGAGCGCCGTTGATACATTTGCTATCAATTCCCGCCCAATGGTGAGAATATGTCGACCAGCGGGACGAATATGGTGCACCGCAGAATCACTCATACGAACCTCCTAACGGCTTCCGCAATCTTCTTCGCAAACATCACCGGAACGGCATTACCGATCTGACGGTAGGGCGCGGCACGTCCGGGACGTTTCGAACTGCTCTCAAAATAGTAATTGTCCGGGAAGGTCTGCAGGCGTGCGGCCTCGCGAACCGAAATCGAACGATTCTGTTCGATGTCGGGATGGATATAATAATGCCCATCCTTGTGAATGTGTGCAACAACCGTGTGACAAACCTTCTCATCACTCGCCACGACCTTAAACCGATCCTTAAAGGTCTTGCGGTTTGCATGGGTTTGCAATTTCTTCGGCAAGGTGTCATAGCTCAGTCGCTTATGCTCCTTGTTCCAGAGCTCCACAACACGCTTGTAAATTTCCAAATCATTCGCATTGTTCGGGCGGACTTGATGCTGAGTCACCGGAATGGTTTCATCCAAGACACCCGTTGCCTTTAATGCCGCCTTGGCATCACCGGACACCTTGATGTCAAAAGGTTCCGCCATACCACCGGCGGACAACGCCGGCAAGCCATCCAACATCTCATTGACCGTGTACTTGAACGGCCTGCCGCGCATCTTAGGGTACTTGAACTTCTTCTTCCCACGGACGCCGATGATGATGACCCTCTTACGCGCCTGGGGGATGCCAAGCGTTTTCGTATTGATGGTCTCGAAAGAAGTGGTGTATCCAGCATCCTTGAAGCCGTCAATCATCATATCGAGATACTTGTTGCCATCTTTGTCTGCTGCGGACAGAAGACCGACGACATTTTCAAACACAAAGCATTTTGGCTTGTAATGCTTAAGGAACTCAATGTAATACCGAAAGAGGTAATTGCGCGGATTTCCCTCCATGGACTTCCTCGCCCGTCCTACCAGCGAATATGCTTGGCATGGCGGACCGCCTACGATCAGATCAATTGCCCCATTCCCCTCCACAGCATCAATCTTCTCGAACAGAGACTTTAAGGTCTTCTCGCCGACCTCTTCGTTGATCACCGAATCAAGGATTTGCGAAGGAATCTTTTTGTAGAATTCATCCCGCGAGATTTCACCTCTCAGGTAAGCGCAATAATCGGCAAGCTTGCCGTGCTTCTTCAGCCAATGATAGGCCATCCGGGTCTTGAGCGTAAAGCAAGCCGCCCTATCCATCTCCACATGAGCAACCGGGGTATATCCAGCCTGTATGAACCCTTCTGATAGTCCACCACAACCTGCGAAGAGATCAATGAATCGAATCTGCTTTTTACCTTTACCATCAGACGAGGCGGTCTTCTCAAGACAAACAGAACCCTTCACCTTGCCATCCGGCAAAGTGTCACGTCGAACGCAGCGTTTTTTCTGCTCTCTCATCGACCTCTCTTTGCAAACAGAAAGGCGCGCCTCTCTGTTCGGGTTAGAGGGGCGCGCCGAGCCATGTACTTCTTAAGGCCTTGGACAGCCCGCTCAACTACACGGCAAGGCGACACCCCAAATTAACAGGGTATCGTCCTGCAAGCCATGTGTCAGCGTTCAAAATGTCCAAATTCTAAGAAGACTAGGTTTGCAAACGATTGGCCGATCCTGCCGGCCCTCCCGGCGGCGGTTCTCGTCGCCGGGCTATCTTGCCCCGCTCTTCCAAACGAAGCACAAAAAGTATAGCACATTTCGGCTGGCTTGTGGCATAAAAGAAATGGCGAGCGGAGAAGTGGGTGAGTGGAGAAGTGGGTGAGTGGAGGAGTGGGTGAGTGGAGGAGTGGGTGAGTGAGGGAGTTGGTGGTTGGGGGGTGGGGGGTGGTGGGACGGCGGCGCCCCATGCGGGCGCAACAAGTTGCGCCCCTCCCGCGAGGGGGCTATGCGGTCGCGCGGGAGCGCGCCCCTCCCGCATCTGCGCTCCCGCGGGAATGTAAATGAGGATAAGTTTCATCAAGAAGGAAACAACTATGACAACTGATAAAAACAACTTTTGCAATCTGGGCGCAACCGCGCCCAGTTTTCAGAATGCCGCGCAGTTGCGCGGCGAGAAAAAGAATATTGTTTTTACAAGTTGTTCCGGTTGTTTCCAAAAGAACTAATCGGCAAGGTTAAAGGGTTAAATGGGGGGGCGATGCGGTCGCGCGGGAGCGCGACCCTCCCCATGCGGTCGCAACAAGTTGCGACCCTCCCGCGTGGGTGTTGATATCTTCCTGCAGGATTGGAGTTGAAGCGGGGCGGCGATTTGATATACTAGCGCCGCTCCCCGCAAAGGAGCCCGCGTCAGCGAAACTGCCGTAAAGTACCGCCTCCGGGCGCGACCACTAATGAGGCCTCGTGGCCTCGGCAAAAAGAATCCTCGAACACCTAGCCGCCAGCGACTGCAATCCCGGCATCGAGCTGGACGATACGCTCAACGTCGCGCTCATGGACGGCGGAAGGAACGTCGCGAGGGCGGGGAGTCCGAGAAGAAAGGATCCGACGCCATGCGCTTCTCTTCGCCGCTCGCGAAACCGGCGGCATAAGCCTCCTCTATCATGCGGTACCGGTCTTTTGACATTCCCTCGCCTTTTGCGGGCTTTGCCGATCCGAACGGCCAGCCGGTCAGCGCATCGGCTTCGCCCGCCGCGAACGCGCCAATCTGAAGCTCGTCCGGCATCTCCGCGACATGCACGCCGTCTTCGTTCTTCAGCGGTTCCCAGTCTACGACAGACCCGCCAGAACTTGCGAAGTACGGACTCGCGAGAAGAACGTAGTCGCCCTGCTGGACCACCTTGAAGTCCTTTACGACAAACTCCTTGTGCTCGTGGATGTCCATGAGCGTCTGCGTCATCGCGGGCGGTTCGCCGAATGGATAGAGCTTCTTGAGGATCTTTTCCTTCTGTCCGTCTGGAATCAGGTACTCGACCGTATCGCCGTAAAGCGTGGAAATCGGTTGCGTGGGGAACGGCAGCGTCTTTGGCGCGGGATGCGTCCCGTTGGGGCCGAATATGCTGTCCTCAAAACCAGACTGCGGATTGTTCAATGCCATTTCAATCTCCTTTTTCAGGGGCAAAGTATACCACAATTCCCCCACCCCCTGCAAATACGGGGTTTTGTGCGCATGAGGTATACAACAGTCCTACAGTTTTCATTTTGGCCTTATCGCTGGAAATAACTCATCGCCCCGTGATTTCAAGCCTTGAAACCGTGCTTTCCCGCGTTTCGACCGCGCCCCAGAGGTAAGCGTTTGTAGCCGCAAACGTCCGCGTATACGTGCAAGGCGTGTTTGTAGCCGTCGCCAAAACCGCCCCGTTTACGTATTGTACAAGCTCCACGCCGTACAGCCCGCCGTCAAGGGGTATGTACGCGCCGAGGGCAAGGTGCGTGCCCTCAATGTACCGCTGTTTCATGGCGCAACCAGACAGGCACAGAACAACCGCCAGAAATAACGAGCGCATTACTTCCACCCCTTTACAAGCTCCGTTATCTCGTTGCCCGCCTGTGTGATTTCGTCTGCGGTGATTTCGCCGTCCTCTATCTTCGCAATCAGACTTTCAAGGCACGAAACAACGCGGCGCACGCGGTCAAGCCACAAGGCCACCTTTACGCGGATAACCTCTACGCTCTGCTTTCGCCCGTCTAGCAGCTTGTTTATCCGCTTGACTATTACCTTTTTGATTATCCATTCTATCATGCAAACCTCCGTACTCTTACCTTTGAATCACAAACCAAAAATCCCCTTTAGCAGATTCCCGCACCCTGCTAACCCTGCAACGGTAACGCCCCCGATAACGACGGCCTTTGCCAAAAGCATTAAAAGCTGTTCCTTCCAGTCCGTGCTTTTCTCCGCGTGCGGTTCCTTTTCAAGTACCACAATGCGCACTTCGTGATTCTGTACCTTTTCCTCAAACCGCTACATACGTGCGTCAAGCCGCTCTATCAGCTTGTCCATCTTATCAGACAGACGCTCAAACATGCCTTGTATTTTCTCGTCGTCCATTGTCCGCCTCACTTCCCTTTAGGCAGTTATTCCCAGACGTGCGGCTAATCTGCGGATAGCCTCATCTACATAGCTTTTCGTCGCCACCTTGCTGCGCGGCGTTGCATTGCGTACCATTTCCCACGAATAACCCTCGCCGTTATACAGGCTTAAAGCGTTTGCGTCCGCGTTCCATTCGTCCGAGGCGTATTCTTCCCAGCTCCCCCATTCAGTTAAAACAAGGTACGAAAACCGCCACTTGTCCGTATAGGCAAGCTCTATGCGCTCATACCCCTGTTGCCAAGAGTAGGCGGTTTCGCTTTCGGCGGAAAGCCGTATGTTCATATCACTTGTTATGCAATGGGCAAGCCAGCATGTATCATCGTCGTATGTCACGCACGCGCCGCACGCGCTGATTGCATTCCCGTTGCCGTCTCTTATCTGCGCAATCTCCGCAAGCTGTCCAACGGTCGCAAGCTTTCCCTTTGGCAAAGCCTAGCGCGTCATTTTCCACGTTTCCTCGTCATTGTAAAGCTGCAAGGCGTCTTCGCCCGCGTTCCATTCCAGCTCGACATAATCCCACCATTCCTCGCCGCCGAACAGCTGATAGCGGAATGTCCATTTGTTTGCACTATAGCACAGCGTCAGCCGCTCCCAGTCTGATTTCCAGCTATAGGCATATTCGCTTTCAGCCGATAGGTGGTAATCCTCTTCGCATGTCAGATTGTGCGCCGTCCATTCTGTTTGCGCATTGAAAGCCGTATAGCAAAGGTTCGCGTTTATCCTGTAGCCGTTGCCGTCCGCTATGTAATCGCCGTGTACGGCGGACAAATCAGCCTTACCGTTTAACGAGGAAATATCAGCCTTGCCGTCTAACACGGACAAATCAGCCTTACCGTTTAACGAGGAAATATCAGCCTTGCCGTCTAACACGGACAAATCAGCCTTACCCGATATGGCGGAATCCACAAGCGCACATATCTAATCTATCGGCGTGCCTAACGTGTGCGCCGCTCCGCTCTGGTAGATTGCGAAACCGTCCGCCGTCGGGTACAAGTCCCCCTCTCTAGGCTCTGCCGCCTCTGCGGATAGCAGCTTGACATAATAGCGCGCAGGGTCTGGCGCAAGCGTTCCGTCGGCCTCTAGTATCTCTATATCGCCTTTACCCAAAACGTACCCCGTTACGGCGTTGCCGTTTTCGTCTATGCCGTCGGCAAAAATCGTAAGTCCGTTCTCGCTTGTGCCGCTTACAGGCGTGCCGTCGATACTGCCGACCCAAACTCCACCAGTAAGAATGCAAGCAGCGGTCTTGATACTGCTATCGGGATATACGGCGACGATGTAAACGCTATTGATTTGCCAGTTGCCTATCTTACGCGGCACGTTTGCAACGCGAAGAGACGAGGGCGAGTTTACGAAAGCCCGCAAAGGGTAAAGCGGTAGATTAGGGCTTTTCGCGTTTACCAAAATATCAAGCGTACCAATCATAAATCAATCTCCATTACAGCCCGCATTAGCGGGCATAGGTTCGCGTAATAATTACCGCCCGTGCGCCCTGCCGCGTGAAATCAATATGTTAGATACTTCGGCCATACCACAGCATACAGATACTTGATTACCATTGTTGCCCAAGCCCTTTCGTCTTTCGGGCGCGTCGGCGGAAACTTGATACCTAATACGCTTGCTACCTTGCCAGCCAAACCAGCACCACCGTAGTGAGTATCAATAGAAAACTAGTGTTCCGCGTTCCTGTCTTGGTTTTGCGTCAGCGTTACCTTATCGCCTAGCTTGCACAATGCGTAACCCTCATCTAGCGTGCCGTGTTCGCTGTCACCCGTGTAGCAGTAGAATAGCCCGATAAACTACGCTTCTATTTGAATGGGTCTGTAGTCTGGCGGGTTCGGCACGTAGTAGTAGTTCGGCAAGCTCAATGATGATAAATAGTCTGCCTGCTCGTACAAGTCCCCGTCGTAATCCTCGCTCCAGTAGTATAGCTCTTTTTGCATGTGGTGCCCTGGGGGGTCGTGGCTTGCCTGTGCAATCGTGCATTTGTATTTCGACATGTCCGCAAAGAAGTTTGCTATTCTGCTGCCGAGAAGTGCTACGTCGCCCGCTGCGGGCGGTGGCTGCGATACCAAGCCCGTGATAGGCTATAGTCCGTTTCTTAGTATTGATTCCGCGCCCTCATACGTCGTTACTTGGTCTTCAATCGTGAAGTTGCTGCCCCATACCGTGCTAAGTCCGCAGAGGTTGCCGTACATGTTAGAGAGTTGCTCGGTAGTTGGTGCCTTGTCTATTATGTACCTTGTCCCGTCCCAACTGCTCCAGTCATTGAAGACAATCCAACTAGGCATCATTGCCCTGTCGTGGCACCAGTTCTGCATGAAAACCCAATCCTCGCCCCTTATGCAGTTTGGCGAACAAAGCCCCGTGCCTTTACGAAAAGGCATTGCGCCGCATGTAGGGCTTGATAGCTAACCTTCACTCGGCAATCCAAATACCCAGCGATAGCCCGAATCCACTAAGTTATAATCTTCGTGGACATATTCGCTCGGCTTTTTGGGTAATACTAATGCGTCCGCCATAATGCCCTTTAGATGTAGTATACGCCGACCTCTATCTGATTTCCGCGCATGTGTATTTGCACGTTTGAATCACGCTTGCAGACAAACGCGAACTCTGTCGCTTGATTGCTTCCGTAATTGTCAGTACCCGAAAGCGTGATACCGAGATAGGCCGTCTGCGTTCCGCCGTTTACGAGACGGGCGGAAAGAACATCGTCGTATGATACCCAGCCCTTTTCCCTTGATATTGCCGTGATTGCATTAGGCAGATATACCGTCGAGTTCGTCCCGTCTGAAAAGTCAATGGACAATCGCTGGGAATACTGATTGCCTTTTACGTTGGTTACATACGTGCCAGACAAGCTGCTCAACTAGGGGAACGGTATAAACGAATCTTGTCTATCATCCGTGTATTGTATCGTTATGCCGTCCCTGTCCTCTTGCGAATCCTCTATCACGTCGTAAACGCCCGCACCGTTTCCGCCCCCCTCGTTTTCGCCCGCGTTTTCGTCCGCGTTTATCTGCCACGCGCCGTCTAGGGATTTGTCAATGTCCACGCCCTGTCCGCCCTTTAGGCCGTGTAGGTTTTCATAAACGAAATTGAAAGCGTCAGTAAAGCCTTGCTGCGTATCAATCAGCTTTCCTTTTTGAAGTCTGAAATTGGGGTCGGCCATGATTCTATCTCCGTTATAAAAACCTTTGAATGGCGGGTATGCGTTGCCACAGGCCAGGCCATGTGTGCGTTACGGTGCTGCCGCTTTTCTTCATTGCTTCCGTCCGCGCCTCTAGCTGCAATTCCACCGACCACATTTTGCCGCCCGTGCGCTGCATCGTAGCCCTGTTCAAGCATTGATAGATTACGGCGTTTTTATCTTGCACCCAGTCAAGCTTGAACGTTTCGCCCTGCCTGTATGCGGACAAAACCCACGGGTTGGATGATAGATACCATCCCGTGCTGCCGTTGTTTAGGCTGCCGTAGAGGCTACGGCACGCCGCTAACGTCATTCCGTCGTATTTTACCGCTGCCGTGTAGGTGGTCGTTACCTTGTACCAATCGTCAAACGAGATTCCGCTCAATCCGCCCGCGTTTATCGTAAGCACGTTCTCGCCTACAAGCTCCCAATCATCCCTATAGCTGGGTGCCGTGACAAGCTGTATATTGTCCGCGCCCGCTGCCGTTATCGCGTAGCCGTTTTCCCATGCGCCCACGTCAGCGTTCCAGCCGTCAAGGCTCTGCAACGTGCTGTAAAGCGGCCTTGCGCCCGTGTCCGCGTTTCGGTTTAGGGCGTAGGCTTCGAGCGTAAGGCGTGCATTCACTACTACGTCGTACATTTCCCCTCGCCCGTCCTTGACGACATTCACGGTGCTTTCAAGCTGCGGCGTGTAGACTTTAGACTAGTGCCAACCGCGAATGAAAGATGACCCCTCCAGATAATCCTCGTATATCCACGGCTGATAGCTGTTATATGTGAAAGCCGAACGCATATCGTCCGCGCAATCCTGCGCCGCTGCGTAAGACATGCCCACATAGCGGAAAGCCGCTTCTTCTATTTGCACGTATCGACGCCAGCGCACTATGCGGGCGTCTATTGCGTGGCTTGACAGGTCGCACGAAATAAAGACCTCTGGCTATCCCACCTCCGCCTAATCCAAGCGGATTTGGTAATCTTGTTCAAGCTGGAAGTTGTCCGCGCCGTAAGAGTCAAATACATTGCCGCCCATAATGCCACCTCACTTTAGGCCGAGCTGCTGCATTAGCTTTGCTATGTCCGCAACGTCTTTTTGCAGCTGCTTTTCCGCGTTCTCTTTTTCGGCCTGTTTCGCCTCTAGCTCTTTCGCGGCCTTCTCTTTCGCCCGCTGCGCCTTTTCCGCTTGAAACTCTGGGTCGCGTTCCCTTAGTTTCGCGCGCCTCTTTCGGTCGTAGTCTGAAATGTCGTCGCCTTTCATTTCAAGGCGCGCAAGCTCTTTTGCGTCTCGCGCGGATAGCCCGTAACCCTGCGATTGGGCGTTCCTCGCATACCCCGCCTTTACGCGCTCGTTATACGCCGCGTCGTGTATCGAGGCGTTGTTACGCGCCCCGTATCTGCTCTGGCCGTTCATCCCGTTCCCGATAATCTGGTCGGTCGGTATGCTGCCGTTGCGCCAGTCAAGATTAGCCGTCGCAATCTCCGCGCGTTTCAGCCTGTAAGCATAATCAAGCTTCGCCGCCTCTAGCTCTTGCGTTGCCTTGTCTAGTTCCTTTTCGTGCTTGTCGTGGTCTTCTATAGTCTGCCTTAGCTGCGCCTCGGCGCGCGCCTCTTCTTTCATCTTTGCCGCACGTTCTGCCGCCGCTGCCGCCTCTGCCAATGAAGCCTTGATTGATTCTTCGCGTTCCTTCTCTTCGTCTTCCCACGCCTTTTCCTCTGCTGCTTTTAACGCCGCTCGCGCTTTCGCGTTTTCAGCATCCGCGTTTATGCGTGCCGTTGCTGCCTTTTCCTCTGCGGCTGCTAATTCCCTGCTTTGGTTTGTCTGCGTGTCAATCAGCCCAGCGCGTTTTTCTTCCAGCTCCGCGAGCTTTTTGTTTGCCTTTTGTAGTGCCATGTAGGACGAATGCGCCTTTGATACCGCCCTGCTGTCTTCATATCCCGATTTCCGCGCCGTCTCTTGATACGCCCGCGTCAGGCCGTCCAATACTTGGATATGGCTTTTGAGCTGCCGAAGCTCCGTGTCCACCGCACCTATTGCACCGTTTGTAGCGTCCAGCCTTTTCTTTGCGTCCGCCGCGTTTATGTCTGCCGCCTGTACGGAGTTTTCGCCGCGCATTCTGGCGATGTCGATTCCCGCTTGCGCCGCAATGATTCCGCGTTCCCCCGCTTCCGCGTTTTCCGCTTCGTTTATCGCGTCTAGCTGCCTTTGCGCCACGCTCTTGTCCGTCATTGCGCCGTTTAGGGCTATCGTGCTTTGCGCGGCCTTGTGCTGCGCCGTAGCAAGCTTATCAAGCTTGCCGATAACCGTATCAAGGTTTTTCCCGTATGCGTCCACGCCCTTTAACAGATTGTCCGAGAATGCTTTTAGCTGTGCCTGTTCCGCCTTTTTCGCCTCTTCGCTCATTTGTGAAAAGGTCGCAATCAAAGATGTAATGCCAGCGATGGCGAGGCCGACAGGACCACCGACGGCAAGCGCGCCCGCAAACTTTGAAAACGCGCCGACGGCCTGTCCTACCTTCCCGTCAAGCCCGCCGAGGGCGGAACCGAGGGAACCGATAGCCCCAGCGGTTTTTCCCGTCACCTTTGATAGCTAGTCCGTGGCGGACATTGCCTTATTCAAGCCCTGCCCGTTATAGCTTGTGCCGATGTTTATGGAGATTTTCTAATCAGCCATTTTTCACCTCGCCCCCTGTCGGCGCGCACCGCTTTTTGATTTCCTCCAGCGTAGCGAAATACTGCGCCGTGAGATATTTTTCGTCCTCGCCTATCTGCCTATCCTTTAGCATGTACGCACGTTCTATCATAGCCTTTAGCTGCTGGGACGTTGCCGCCTTTGCAGCGTCCGAGGCGATTCCCAAAGTGCAAGCTGTCATGTATTCACGCAATCCGCGCGAAAGCTCCCCCGCCTCGCCGTACCACTTATCCCAAGTTTCGTCTGTGGCGTATACGGGATATTCCCCGTCCTCGGGGTTCATTCCGTACTTCACATAATCAAGCGCGTGGCGCACCTTGTCCGCCGTTGCTTTGCCGAGGTGCTTGCGAATCCAGCGTATACATTTAAGGGCGAATAGACGCGGGAAACGGGGCGGGTTATCCCATTGCAAATCACGGTGGGCTAGTACATACGCCTCTAATGCAAGCACCGTGCCCGCGTCTTTCGTGAATACTTGGCACACGGAATCAAGGAACATGTCTTGCGCTATCGTCGGCTACACAAACATGACCCCCTCGCACAGCGCGACGCGCGGCAACGTTGCAAGCCTAAAGTCTGGCCGCTTTTCCAGTTTGAGCGCGAGGGCGTTTAGGCGTATTATGTCGCGCGGCGGGATTTTGTACCCCGCCGCGTTTAGTGCCTCAATATCCTCTATGGCGAGTTGTGCGACCATTCAATCCTCAATCATGCGTAAGAGATTTCCACAGGGTGCAAGTCCACGACGGATAATCCGCGTCGGGATTGCTGCATGTTGGCGGGCTTGTGATTTCCCAGCCTTCCCCCGCCGTTATTGTGGGCTTTGTGTCCCCTGTCTGCGTAATCGTAACGGTTACTTGCAACTGTCCGTCGGTAACGTCGTAGGCTACGGTTTCCCCGTTCTTCGTTGCGCGGCTGATAGTGCCGCCCGCTGTGTAATTGGCTGATTGCAGATAGTTCCCTGCGCCCGAAAGCTCGAACGCCGAAAAAAGAATCTATGAGTGGTGGCACATTTTAAGCGTAGCGGCGGGGAAAGTATACGAGCAATCGCTATGCGTAATCCCTGCGGGGATTTCTTCGCCGCTTGCCTGTACGGTAGGCGGTTGCCCCGCTGCCGTGTTTATAGTCACGCTGCCGAGGGTAAACTTCTTTCCAGAATAATCACCGCTGCCCGCTATCGCCGTGCCGCATTTCATAGAGGCGAGGCTTGTGTCGGCTGAAAGCACATACGAGCAATCTGGGGACATGGTTGCGCCGAAGGTTTCTGCCGAGACAAAATCGCCGCGTTCGTTGTGCGCCTGTACGGTCGTCGCGCTCTTGTTCTCGTTGCTTTCGGTTATCACGAGGCCGTTGCCCGCGAGGCCGAAGAAATCATGTTTTGCTGCAAAGCTCATTTTGTTTTATCCTTGTTTATGTGTTGAATTGAACCACGCCGAAAATCGTCATGCTGTGCGTATACTGCCAGACCTTAGAGGTCGCGCCGAATTGAAAAGTACCGCTGCCCAGCTGAAAGCCCGTGCATGAAAAATCATCCGTGGTAAAGTCTTCGTGCGTGTCATTGTAACAACGCTGCCATTGCTGCAACGTGCGCATGATTGCGTCGTTTACTTCCAGATACGTTTTCCCGCCGTAGTCTTTATCAGCGCGTATTATCGCGTTTATCTCAATCTCAATCTGGCATTTCGGGATAGTAGGCGAAGAGTAAGAGCGGGGGGAAGTGCGTATAACCACAAGCCCCTCGGAATCATCCCCCCGCTCTAAAGCTTTCAGCTCTTCGGACGATTGCAGCACGCCCACAAACTGCAAGCCGTCAATGCCTACGGCGGAAAGTGCCGAAGACAGTTTATCAATAACGCGCGCCTCTAGTCTCTGCTCTATCATTCGCCGTATAATTACGCCTTATCCCTGCCGCTGTCTGATTTCGGGAAACGGCGTATCAATCTTTTCAAAGCCCAAGAGGTTTTTGCACTTGTGATTTATAAGCCCCGTCATTTTGTTTGCGGCCTTTTGCAATGAAAGCGTGATGGAGCTTTCCCCGCCCTTTAACGCTGCCTTGGCGTAATCAAGCATATCGTCAAGGCGTAGGTTGAACGCGCCATTATTGAGGGTTGCGGTCTTGTTTGTCATCTTGCGCGCAAGCGTTCCCGCCATTTCGTTTATCGGGTCGTTTGGCGCGTTCCGCGTGGACGTCTTCGCCATGAGTATACCGAGGGCGCATTTGGCAAGCCCTGCGTAGGCATTGATACGCCGCATTACTCTATTCTACGCCCACAGCTTCGCGCGTTTTTCGTCTGGGGCGATAATGAACCAGACGCATTTCTGCTTGTCTCCGCGCAAATCGTCCGCCCATTCAAATACCTTGTTATTCCAAATCGGCTACACTAGTGCCTCGTATGTTATCCTCTCGTTTCCCTGCGGCGAAAACTTCGCGCCGCTCATTGTGGAAAGCTGATAATGCCTTTTCCCGCTGCCGTCCTTTGGAAACGCTATCTTGACCTTGCTTGATTTTGCGACCGCCACTTTCCGAGCGGCATTTGGCTTTGCCGTTGCCGTGTCTGCGCGGAGCGATATTAGCGCATTGATTGCGATTGCCGCCGCTGCGTCTTCGGTCGTTTCGTGTAGGTACTTCTCTCGCGCCTTTAGCAGCTTCGCAAACGCCTCTATGCTCTTGCCCTCGCCGACGGTGATTGTGGTTTGTGTCTGCATTACGCGCTCCGTGCCGTGACGATAACGCCGAGGGCGTAATCCTCCGTTGCCTGTTGCACCGTGTATTTCTTTCCGCACGGTCGCGTTACCGTGTCACCCCTGCGGAGCTGCAAAGCCCAAGGCCAATCGGTGCGCTGCATGACGAAATCAAAAGCCTGTGCCGTCGTGTCTATCATGGAATCATCCAGCGGGTCGGCGTTCCCGTTTTGCAGCACGGCAACGCGCGCCGTCGTGCGCTTTCCCTTCGTGGTTTCAAACGAAACGGTTTCGTCAAACATAGGCGCAAACGCCCCGTCGCAATCTGTCCAAGGATTTGGTTTCACGCCCTCTAATTACGCGGCAAAAAAGAGCGGGGGAAATCCCCCGCCCTTATCGCGTTGTGCGTTGTGCTGTCTGTCAAAATCAGACAAGGCGCACAATCTTGTTGGGCTGCAAGCAGCGGGCACCGAGGATGCAATTCGTCGAGTATTTCCCCGAGCCTGTGGCGGGGTCGGTGTACACCCTAAAGCCGAGGGTGAATCCGTTTTCGTCATCTGTTGCCGACCATGCCTGGCTGTATGCGCCCTCGTCTGGCGCAAGGTAACGCGAGGCAATGCCGATTGCGTCGGCTGCGATTATCGCGCCTACGCAACCCGAAAGATTAGAGCTGCAAACAAACCCCTTGAATCCGTACAGCTGCGGGATTATTCCTGTAACCACGGAATCACTATTGCCGACCACGGAGTAATCAAGCTGTTCAAGCACCTTCGCGAACTGCGTAGGAGCGAGAACGACCACAGCGTTATCTACTGGAATGTCGTTCTATTCCGCAACCGCATAAAGCCCCGCAATCGTCGCCTTTGACGTCGGCGCGTCAGCGGAAAGCGGGCAGTTGGTTTCATTGACAAGCCCGAAAACGTAGGCGTTTACGGAGCGCGTGACGGTATCGGCGAGAGCGGCTGCGGTATCAGCCGACCACCTAATGCCCGTTTCCGCAGTCTCTCTATCGGTGATAGAGATTGATTTCACGAAATGCTTATTGAGGGTAATCAGCTCCCCGCCGATTTCGTTCTCGCCGCTGCCGTAGTTGTTAGATGCGCTAAACTCTGCGGCTGCGGACAGGTCGTAAACAGGCACGGCGACGGATGCGCCATACTGCCCATTCAGCTCGGAAAATGACTTTGCGAAAAGTCCGAGCTTTGCAATGTTTTTGTGAGCGGCAATAACTGCGCTCTCGCTTGCGGCCTTCAAGGCCAAATCAGAAAATGCCATGATGATTTTTCCTTTGTGTTTTTGTGTTGTTTACTTTGCGGCGTTTGGATGGGATTTCACCCAATCAAAAAACGCCTTGCCGTGTAGATTCCTCCACCCGTCGGCGGGGTCGTCGTTTGGCGTTAGTACGTTTGCATTCAGCTTTGCCAACGTTTCGGTTTTCTGCGCGAGGGCGGATGCGGTTTCCTGCAATTCCCTTTGCACCTTTTCAAGCTCCGCGCCGAGGCGGGTAGTTTCGGCCTGTGCCTTTGCTAGTTCCGCGTCGCGTGCTTTTATCTGAATCTCAAAATCCTTTATGCGTGCGTCATGCTCTTTTTGCAGCGCATTGATTTTGCCCTGCATTGTGCTTTGCATTCCGCTTACCCTTTTATCACATTCCGCCTTTGTGATTTTCGCCTCTTCGTTTTCCTCTTCGGGCGTTTCCTCTTCGGCGGGCGTTTCCTCTTCGGGCGTTTCGTCTGCGGTGGTTTCCGTCGTTGTGGTTTCCGTCACGGTTTCGACCGTTGTGGTTTCCGTTACGGTTTCCTTTGTCTCTACGGTTACTTCGTCTTTTGTCTTTTCTTCCATAATCAAATCCTTTATCGCCTTTGGCATTTTGGCAAAGCGTGCATGTTTGATTGACGCGGCAATCTCTAGAGGCGTTGCCGTCTGTATGATTTCCGCGTCCAGATTGTAGTATGCGGCGTCCGCGCCTACTATCCAAGTTTCCGCCTCTAGCATTTGCACAATCAGCGGGTCGCTCATTTGAAACTTAGTACGGTAGATTGACACAAGCGCGTCACGAAACTTATCAAGCGTTTCTGCCTCTTTGCGTAAATCCAGAGCATTGCCCATCGTGACAGTCCACGGAAGATGCACCATCAAAAAGGCGTTGCTGTCTATCGCAAGCTTATCACAGGCACAGGCGATAGCCGAAGCCATAGAACACGCCGCACCTATAACGCGGGCGGTAGACTTGTGCCCCGCTGCGCTGGCCTTTTTGATTAGGTTGCAGATTGCAAGCCCTGCCGCAACGTCGCCGCCTACGGATGTAATATCAAGGTGTATCTCTTCGTTTGGTTCAAGCGATTTAAGGAAAGCGTTAAACTGCGTGGGCGTCACGTCCTCGAACGTCTCGCGCTCCGCGTCGGTGGCTACTATCGCGCCCGCTATCAAAAAGGTTTTCATAGTGTCAGCTCCTAATTACGCGCCCTCTGTTTCGTTTGCCGTTTCCGCAAACACGCTTTCCCCGCCGCTTATAAGCTTAAAGGCGGGGTGGGGTATGCCGTTCGCCTTGCACCACGAAAGCTCGTCCTTGATTTTGGTTAGCTTGCTTTGATAGTCATTGCCGAGTATGTCTTGATATGAGGCGGTAAGGTTTTCAAGCTGCATTTTAATTGCGTTCTGGTTTTGCACTTCGTCTAACGCCTCTTGACGCGGCCACGACCACGAAATGCTTGCAAGCTGTTCCTCGCTCAAACCCTCAATCATCCCGCGCCTGTGCGCCCACGCCGCCCATTTGCGGAACGTGAAATCACAGAATCTTTCAAGCTGCTTTTGATGCTCCCTAAAGCACCGCTCGGAAAAGATTTGATTTGCTTTCAAGTCCGCACCGCTTACGCGCCCCGTGGCGAATTGCTCGGAAAGTCCAAACGGGCTAAAGCTCCGTACCGCAAGCCAATCAATAAAGGCTTGACTATTGGGGTTCGGGTTTTTCTGTTCCAGCAGCTCCGCGCGCGCCCCCTCTGGCATTACTTGGTATTCCGCATTTGCAGCGGCAAATCTAGTAAGGGCGGTGGTTTGGGTTTGCGCCTGTTCCTGCGCCTCTACTAGTGCCTTGATTTCATCGTCGCTCATGCCGTCGAAGTCCGTGCTTTCGTCAAACGCCGACGGCGCGTTTGTTTCCTCGTCTTCGCTCTTGTCCTGTAGGATTTGCAAAAGCAGTTGGCTATTACGCTTGCTTGTCTGCAAGGTGAAGTTTTGCAGCATTTCCAAATCAAGGATTGTGCCGAGGGTGGATGCAAGACCAGAAACGCCCCGCCCCTAGTGCGGGCGGAATCTGTTGGAGAATAAAAAGTAATCGCCCTCGTATGGTAGCGCGTCGGGGTCGCGGCGCAGATACCAGCACTTGTCTGGGTTAAACTCTACCGCCCCTCTACAGGCACGGGAAACTATCACGCCTATATTGCGCCCGTATGAATCATATACCAAACCTTGGCTTGACATTGCACCCTGTCCGTATTTTCGCCTTACGATTTCGGCGGGTACGTCCCCGATTTCGTCGGGTTCAAAAACAAGCAGCTTTCCGCTATCCGTCACTAGGCCATCGTCTAGCACGGCAACGCAATTACCGCCGAGTAGGTTTGTGGTAAGAATCAGCTTTAGCACTTCGTTAAAAGCGCAACCGTCGAAAAAGTCCGCGCATTGCGTAAAGCGTGAAAAGCCCTTGATAATGTCCGTGCTGTTATCCCACGGCAAAATCACCTTGCCGCCCTCCGTGCCGACCACGTTTTGGTTTAAGACGGTCAAAAGCGTGTTTAACGTGCTGCTGTTGCGTGCTGCGTTTCGGGCAAGATTCAGCAAACGGCCACGGCTATAGGGGGATAGGATTTCGTCTTCGCCTGTCCTCTCCGTTACGCCGTGTTCCCTGTTCCATTCGTCGGGCGCGCTCACAATCTTATAGCGGGCTTGATTCCTTATCACTAGCGGCTTTTTCGCCGTGTGCTTTTTTGATTTCCAGAATGAAAACATGCAATCATCCCCAAGTAATATAACGGTGTAGTATTCCCTCTTTCGCCGTGCCTGTTGCGAGAAGGTTTTTAAGTGCGGCAAGCTCCCGCGTAAGCTGTTTTAGCAATGCGGTAATCTCGGCAAGTGATATGCGCGTGTAGCTCTTACTCCCGCCAGAGCTTGATATGCTTGCGGATGCGTAGCCCGTTAGCGCGGCCTCAATGCGGGCTTTCCGCAACGCGGATATATTGCTCTCGCATTCCGCTATCTGCTTTAATATCTTGCGCTGTTCTGTCGTGTCCATCGTCTGCATAATTACGCCCGCTTATACAATCCGCACCTTTGGCCTCTTGCGTAGAATGCCACGCAAGGCCATGTTTCGGCCTGTAGCCTTTAGGTTATCCGTGCCGCCTATGTTCTGGCTTGCCGCAACTGCGAAAGCCTACGCCGTAGCGTCGAGGTAATCATGCCGTTCTCGCGTTTTCCATGAGTACACGTCCCGCCCGTCGGGCTTGTGCTAAATCATTATCAATCGTTCGTTGCAAATCTGGTTCGCAAAATCTACATGCTCTTCGCCGTCACCCCTGTAGAGCGTCAAACCGCCCGACGCGCCGTGTGCTGCAAGAATGGCCTTTTGGGCTAGTTCCCTGTAGTGGTCGCTGTCCCAAACCATCCACTTTTTGCCCGCCCCCGCTTTGACGTGTTCCTGTGCGTCTCCGCATAGCACGGTTTTCTTTATCTCATCGCGGAGACGGGAACGGAAAAACGGCGTGAAGATATGGCTTGCGCGTCCTGTCATTGCACAAGCCGAAATCCCGCACAGGCGAACGCTAGACTTGCAAAAGGCCGTAACGGCCTCAAATGGCGTGCCCGACGCGTCGATGCCCCAGCCGTCTATCTTGATTCCAAACGCGCGGAGCTGCTTACCTAAAGCCGTAAGGGCGCGTATAACTGCGTTGCTGTATTCCGCCTCTGGCAAACGTGAATCAATACGGCACGGCGTGATTTGATGCCAGATTAGATGCGCCGTCCCGTCGGGGCGGAAACCGATTAGCACCGTGGTAAGGGCGTAGCTTAGATTTAGGTCTGTGCTTGCCGCCACAAACACAAAGCCGTCGGGGATTTGCAGCGGTGCAATATCGCACGCCTTTTTGATTACGTCGTGCGGCGTGATATTCAGCGCGAAAGAAAACCGCTTCGGCTGCATTTGCATTTCCGCTGCGAAGGCGGAATCACCTATCAAGTGCCGCTTGTCCATTAGTGCCTATAGCCCGCTTTCATGCTCTTCGGGCTTGTATCTGTTAGGCGCGAAAAGTTCCGCGCCCTCGTCCATCTGCTTTCGGTTATCAAGGTAAAACTGCCTTGATTCGTCGTGCGGTTTATTCTCCGCGTTTTCCCTGTCGAAGATACGGTAGTAGCGCGCCCACAATCGGCCGTCGGGATTGTCCACAAAGTCACGCGGCCACCTGATGATTGCGGGGTATTTCGTGGTACGCCAGTTTTTGTCCGCCTCTATCTTGCTGCATAGGTCTTCGGGGCATATCGGCGTAGAGGTCATTATCACGGTTAGCTTGCCCTTGCTTGATAAATTGAGTATGTCTTTATTGATAATGTCCCGCAACTTTTTGACCTGCTCTGGGCTTGCCGCTGATTCTGCGGTCTGCAAATCGTCCAGCAAAACCAAATCGGGGCGTAGCGTTCCCTGCTTTAATCCTCTTACGCCGCTTGTGATTCCCCTGCATACAATGGTGGATTGTGACATTGCAAAATCCGTGCCGTCGTCTTTGGTTAGGCGTGCAAGGGTTATCTGCGAGGCCGTCTTTTGTATCGCCGTTGCCTGTCCTCTGTAGAGTTGCCTACGCCGAAACGAGCCGCTTTGCTAGAACGGTATGCAGACTTCTGGGAAGTCCGTACTAAACGCCGTGCCCTGTTCCACAATCGGGCGGAAAATATCTTTGATTATGTTCTGCGCCTGTGCGTGGTTAGCGGACACTATCACGGCGAACTTGCGTAGCCCCGAAGAGATAAGCCATAGTACCGCCATTTCAGCCGCTGACGTTTTCCCCGACCCTCTCGGCAGTTCTATATTATAAGGCCGTGATTGCGTAAGCGCGTTTTCCATTTCGCGCAAGGCGGCAATGTACTTTGCGGATGGGGAATCATCTATCATGCTGCCGATGCAGTAGGTTTGCACGAAATCCACAAGGCTTGACGTGCCTTTTTCGCGGCGTTTCCAGTCTACGGCCTCTAATGCCGCGTCTAGCTGTGCGTCTATGCTTGCGTGATTGTCTTGGAATCTGTGCTATCTTTCAATGTTAGATAAGGGCATTTTCGTTAAATCTCCGCTGTTAGGGCGTTATGTGGTAACTGCGCGGCACCTCGCCGCCCCCCACTATCCCTCGGTCGATTTTTTCGGCGGGGTAGGGGGGCTTATTTTTGCGGAATACCATTATACGTTCGTCCCAGCTGCTTTGGGGCTTGTCCCTCTAAGCCGCGCACCCTGTGCGCTTGTTTACCCTGTATGGTTCCTCTGCTATCAGCTCTAGCCCGTAGCCCGTGCAAATCGTCATGCAATCGTCGTATATGTTACGCGGTGGCGTTTTGATGTTCTTTACATTGATAGCCAAATGCCCGCCCTCTATCAAGTAGTCTAGGCAATTCTCTACCGTCGGTCGCAGATACGCCGATAGCCAGCCCTAGTAGGTGGGATGTAGCGTCGTGCTTGTCTTTTCGCCATTGTACAATTCACAATCAAAGTAAGGCGGCGAGGAAAAGCACAAGCCGACCCTGCCGTGATACTCCGCTATCCGTTCCTCGCTCGGCTTGCACCGTATATCACAGCTTGCCTTTACCCCCGTTGCCGCTATGTAATCCCGTGCGCACTATTGCAGCTTGTCCACAAGGGCGGGGTTGGTATCTACGCCCCAGTAGCTTTTCCCCTCGGACAGACACGCCACCAGACGGTTGCCCCAGCCGCACGCGAAATCAAACACTATATCATTCATGGCGTACTTGCTGATTATCCGTTTTGCAACGGCGAGGTTGAATGTCGAGGGAATATGATAAGAGCGGAAAAGCTGCGCCGTCGAAATCATAGCAAGGTAGATGTACCGTCCCCCGCCGTTATTATATTTCCAGATTCCCCTTGTGCCGTCCCAAAGATAAAGCACAGCCTGGCCGTAAACGAAATCAAACGCCGCGTCGCTAATCATAGCGTCATAAAATGCCCCGTTGCAATTATAGACCTTTGCCTTTGTCCGCTCCGCATAGAAGTAATAATGATTGATTGCTGGCATTTTGCCTTTAATGCGCCCTGCGTGAATCTTCCGCATTTCATCTTGCACCTTTTCAAAATCGGGCGTGCGCCATATCTGCGCCCTTATCCTGTCGCGGAAATCGGGCGTTATCGCTGATAGCTCTATAGGCTGTTCCACGTTACTCTGTGATGATGTATGTAATATGCTCATGGTTTGTTATTCCTCATTGATTCCGCTGTTGTCTATCTGCTGCAAAACAAGCTACGCCCCTGTAGGATTGAATGCCGCCATGTTCTGCGCTGCCTTTTCCTTTAGGGCGCGTTTGATATTGATTTGCCTGTAGTGCTTTTCCAACTGGTCAAAGTTGCTTGTGTCTATCACGCGCGTATAGTAGGCAAAGCATGATGCACGGCGTTCGGGCTTGTAGTTCTTTACGGCCTTGATGCACTTTAGCACGGCCTCGCTTGCTAAATCCTCTTTCGTGCTTCGGTCATATCCCCTATATGCAGACTTGCCCAAGATGCGCGTTGCCATTTCGCGGAACATTTCGCACAGGCGCACCGTGGGCGCGCCCTGCCGCTGTGACATTTCCAACTAGTCCGCTAAATCGTCGGGCGTGATATAGTATTGCTTGCCGCTCATTTCGCCGCCTAGTCTTTTTTCACCCACTACAGCACCCAGCCTTTTGCGCTCTAGTGCCCGTGATGGCTTATCGCACAGTATACTAACGGGTGGCTACAGCCTATTTCATGCGCTGCTTTATAGCCGTTTTCCCAATAGCGGGTTTCTGTCGTTCCGTCTTCGTTTCGCCTTACGCCCTTTATCATTTCTCCGTCGTGCCTGTGGAATACGTGATTGCGGCTTTGCGCCCTGCGTTTGTGTAGGCGCGACCGATTGTGCTGGCGCGATACCCAGCGGATATTTGATTCTACGTTGTTCGCGCGGTCGTTGTCTATGTGGTCGATTTCCACCCATAGCTGCGGATTCCCGTTTGGCACAAACGCATATCCTACAAGGCGGTGAACATAGCCCTCGCAAAACTGCATGTAGCCCGTTCTCGCGTTCCTGTGCCCGTAGTCTATCTTTTCCTCGCCCGTGATAATGTTCTCGCGCTTGCACCGTCCCTTGTTTGATACATAGTAGCGCGTTCGTTTTCCCTGCTTGACTAAAGCCCATATTTCATTTTTCATTTCTACGCCGTTCCTTTGTCTTGGCTGTTGTGTAATACTATTTACAAAGATTACCGTTTACAGGCGTAACGAAAAGCCCCTTGCTTTATTGGGGTTTTTGATACGAGGTCAATTTCGCCCAATAAAGCAAGGGGTTTCGTGCGCGTGAAACCAAAACAAAATAATTCTATTGTCAAAGAGCTACATGTATGCCCCCATAAAAAGCAAAAGCCCCTTGCCCGAAAAGGCAAGAGGCTTTTGTACCTCGCTCACGTATCAAACAGGCCATCCGCTTTGTTAGTTGTTTAGCCCCTTGTCATATTCCGCCATTCTTCAAACATTGGCGTTTCCTCTGCTCCCTCTGGTCTGCGCAGATAGTCCGCATCGCGTTTGTCGCAATACAGCCAACCCGTGCGTTGCAGCTTGCGGACGATTTTCTCGCCCAGCCAATACCAGACGCCACGTGCATCCGCGCTCATCTTTTCCATTTGCTTTTCGGTTCCGCCACAAAGCGCGTGGAGCCTGCACCCCAAATACCCTATTGCATCACCTCTGTACATCGGCTTGTCCCAATCGTGTTCAAACAAAAGGAACATTGCCGCTTGCTTCTGTGCTTCTGTTAGTTTTACTTTCTTCATGTAATTTGTCCTTTATTATTTTTGGCGTGATTGCCTGTTTGCTGTGAGTTACTTTTCATGCCTCATATTATACCAGACGTCAAGCGTCGGTCAAATTAAAGTCCGCACTTTCAATCGACACGGCGCGAAAGTTCTTAAATGCCCTCTCGCCCTTTTGGTAAACGGTGTATCTTATGGTTAGGATATTTCCCGCCGTAAGATTCTCCAGCGGCAAGTGCTGCCTGTCAAAAATCCCCTTGTGCGCCGTGTACCGCCCCCTGTCCGTCACAAGCGTGATTATGGTCGCCCTGTTGCCGTTCTTCGCCGTCCAGCTGTCTTCGTGAATCTCCAGCAGCTTTGCCTTTACCGTGTACTCTCTCTGCTTGTCTATCTGCATTTGCCTTACTCCGTTTATTCAATCGTTGAAATCCAAACCGCTTAGTAGCCGTTGCACGTCCTCGTCGGTAAGCTCTTCATTCCCTTTTGACAATGCGGCCTTGTGCGCCTTTTTCCGCCGTTCCACGGATGCCTTAAACCTCTCGCTCTTCGTGTACTCTTTCCGCTCTTTCGCGCCGTAGCCAAATATAAGCCTGTCTAGTAGCCTGTGTTCTTCGTCCGTGTAAAAGCTGCTATCCGTTCTAAAGGGCGTTTTGTCCGTGCCGTCAAGTGCAAACAGCCGTTCAAGCTCTGGGAACGGGATATAGAACGTGCTGGGCTTGCTAAAGCGTTTCCCGCTCTTGTACACCTTATCATATTTGGCCTTGTACACTAGGCGCGTATTGTCGAGGCTAGATAGAATCTGTGCTAATACCCGCTTGCCGTTGTGCCGTGTGAGCTTGTGTAATATCTTGCCGTCTACGTGAAAGTTTTTGTTATACCGTGCAAGCTCCGTGTTTGATTTGCTTGCCGTCGCCGCCTTGAACGCCTCTAACGTGCCGTAGTGGTTTTTAATAGTGATTAGCACCTTTGCCGTGATAACCTTCGTGAAGGTTTCGCGCATTTCGTCTAATGTCTTTTCCATGTCCTATTTCCTATGTTTGCGGCGTGTTGCGCCACGGGTAATGTCTGCGGGATTTCCGCACACATGACTATTTATCAATATATTGTACGGTGCGGTTTTTTCAATGGCCTCGGTCGCGCCCGAAATGTCAGCTGACAGAATGGGAAAATGTCAGCTGACAGGCGGGAAAATGTCAGCTGACAGAATGCGAAAATGTCAGCTGACCATATTAGAGAAATACCTTTTAGAGAAAATACTATCTAAAGAAATGCCTTTATAGAAATACATATATTAAAGCGTTTTTTGCCTGTCTCCGTTCAAAGGCCGTAGATGCAAAGGCATTGCCGTTACTGCGTAGACACAAGGCAAAAGCTCCGCTTCGCTTCGCTGCCTGTCTGCTTCGCTGCGCTCCGCATACAGGCAAAGGGAAATGTTATTTCCTACGGTTGTGCTATTACTGTACGGTTCAAGGCGTAGCATGTCCACAATACAGGGCGAAGCCCTAGCGGAGCGAACGCGGAGCTATCCACAATCCAAGCGCAGATTCCGCGCCCACAGGGCGCGCCACGGTTTGTGCCTGTACGATTTGCCCTGTTCCTTACGGCGCGTTTCTGGGGCGTTTAATCGCCCTGTTCGCCAACGCGCGGATTTGGTATACTAATGCTCATGCCCCGTATCATATCAGCCCTTGCAACGCTCTTGTGCATTGCGTCCGCTCCCTTGGCCGCCCAAACGGTCACGGGTAAGGTCGTGCGTAAAAAACGGCTGGGGGCTTTGGGTGGACGGCAACCCGATTGCGCCGTGGGATTTCAGAAAAGCGGTTAAAGGGAATAGCCGAAAGAGGTAGTGATATGGCAAACACAAACCGAAATCTAAACGGCGCGAAAGACCGAAAGCAAGACGAGTTCTATACTCGCCTTGAAGACATAGAAAATGAGTTGCGCCATTATAAACAGCACTTCAAGGGGAAAACCGTTTTATGCAACTGCGACGACCCAAGGTGCAGTAATTTCTTTCGCTACTTTACCCTAAACTTTGAAGTGCTTGGGCTGAAAAAGGTTATAGCCACCTGCTACAAAAACCAGGACGTAGATTTGTTTACGCAACACCTATCAGAAAAGGCCGTTTATCAGATATACGAGGGTGATAAAAACGGTAACAGGAAAGTAGATGATGAGGAAATCGCGGTAAAACCCCTAAAGGGTGATGGCGATTTTAGGTCGGCGGAATGTCTAGCCCTTTTAGACGAGGCGGATATAGTAGTAACAAATCCGCCGTTTTCCCTGTTTCGCGCTTTCATGTCGTTACTGGTTAGCAAAGGTAAGCAGTTTCTGGTAATCGGCAATAAAAACGCCATAAAGTACAAAGAGATATTCCCCCTATTCATGCAAAACAAACTTTGGACAGGATATAGAGGGTTCGCTGGGGGAATGTGGTTCCGCGCTGATTACGAGGGGCGAACTGAAAAAATCGTCAATGGGGAACGGCTTATCAATGTTCCGTCAATATGGTTTACAAACCTTGACATACAGAAAAGGCATGAGGATTTGCCCCTATTCCGTAAGTACAACCCCGTAGATTATCCAACCTACGTAAACTATGACGCTATTCACGTAGAAAAGACCGCTGATATACCGTGCGACTACGACGGGGAAATGGGCGTGCCGATTACGTTTATGGACAAGTACAACCCAGAGCAGTTTGAGCTTGTAGGAACGAGCTTAGAGCTTGCGGATATGGACATTATCCGAAAGAGGCTGGGCAGAAACGACGGGGGGCCGACGTTCTATCTCGAACAGGGGGGCGTGCTTTACCGAAAGTATGACCGAATTGTGATAAGGAGGAAAAAGTGATGGACATTGACCTACACGAAATCAAGGTTCGTGATTTGGTAAACGGCTACGTTGATTCTGGTATCAGCGGCGTCGTTGCCTACGGCGGAAAGCTAGACGTTAGGCCAGCGTATCAAAGAGAGTTCATCTACAAAGAGCAGCAGCGCAACGCCGTTATCAATACCGTAATGAACCGCCACCCGTTAAATGTCATGTATTGGGCGGTACGCGATGACGGCACATTTGAGGTAATGGACGGGCAACAGCGGACAATCTCTATCTGTCAGTATTTCAATAATGACTTCGCCTTCGACATGAGGTATTTTCACAATCTGGAAGATGACGAGCAAAAGAAGTTTCTGGATTATGAATTGATGGTCTATTTCTGCAAAGGCACGGACAAGGAAAAGCTAGACTGGTTCCGCGTTATCAATATAGCGGGCGAGGAATTGTCGGCACAGGAATTGAGGAACGCGGTGTATCATGGCACGTTTGTAGAAGATGCTAAAAAATGGTTTTCAAAGCCAAGCGCACCCGCCGCGAAAATCGGCGCGGATTACATAAACGGCAGTAGAGACAGGCAAGATTACCTAGAGCGCGCGCTGGAATGGATAAGCGGCGCAAGCGGCACGGGGATTGATGCCTATATGGCGAAGCACCAGAAAGACCCAAACGCCAACGCCGTGTGGATTCACTTTCAGCAAATCATTACTTGGATAGAATCTACCTTTACGCACACGTCAGACCGTAAGAAGATTCTAAAGGGTCAGGATTGGGGCTATTTGTACAAAAGACACGGGCATGAGGTTTTGAATACGGGCGCACTTGAAAAGGAAATCAAACGGCTATTGATAGACGATGACGTGTCAAACAAAAAGGGTATCATTCCGTATGTGTTGGGCGAGGGCGAAAAGTGGCTTTCAATTCGGGCGTTCTTGGATGGAATGAAACTAGCGGCGTACACGCGGCAAAAGGGAAAGTGCCCGCTGTGCGGCAAGGTGTACAAGCTGGAAGAAATGCACGCCGACCACATAACGCCGTGGAGTAAAGGCGGAAAGACAACGGCGGACAACTGCCAGATGCTCTGCCATACGTGCAACTTCACAAAGGGCGCGAAGTAAACGCGCGTTTTCCGCCCCTCTGGGCGCGTCGTGGAGATTCCGCGCTAGATTATCCCTTTTCCTGTCCGCGCGTTTCTGGGGGCGTTCTCGCCGCCCAGACGCGGGCGCAGATTCTGCGCAAAAGGAAACCCCGCCTAGCTTGCGCCAGACGGGGTTTTGTCCTACTCTCACACTTGTATCATGCAACCTTCAACTTGCTAATCCCCTCGCGCATCGCGTCCATGTCCCCGTGATAGTAGCGCATGGTCATTTCAAGTTTCTTATGACCCAAAATCTGCTGCACAAGCAGGGGTGACATTTTGGCCTTATTGATTGCCCACGAGGCGAAGGTATGGCGCAGGGCGTGCGCGCCCGTTTCAATCTTCAACTTGCCTTCATCGTTTCTCTTGCTCGTCTCAATGCCGCACTTGTCAAACAACGCCTTGACTTTATCCCTCATGTGACCCGTATTGTAGAAATGGCGGTTGCTTTCGCTCACGTATTCCCCCGTTGCCGTTTCCTTTGCTGCAAGCAACGCCTTTTCAAGTTCGGGGTGCAACGGAATAGTGACATCGTTTCCAGTCTTTATGAGCTTGACGTTGGTCAACGTGTGGCTTTCAAAGTCCACATTCGCCCATTTTAGATTGCAGTTGTCGGAAGTGCGCAAGCCCGTATACAGGCCGAGCAAAAGGAATAGGCGCATATCCGCATCGCCAGACGTGGCGGCAAGCAGCTTGCCGATTTCGTCCTTCGTAAGCTCACGCCTCGCGCTGTCATTCTTCACGCCCTTGATTTTCTGAAAGCCCGACCAAGTATCTACAAGCTTGTACTTGTTTTCCGCCATAAGGTCGCGCCAAACGCGCTTCAAGAAAACGAGGCGGTTGTTATAGGCGTTTGCACCGATGCCCTTGTTTTTTGAATCACCCATCTTTTCAGAATCAAGAAACCGCTCGGCAAGTTCAACCGTGATTCCGCTTGCGTAGCGCACTCCGTGGCGTTTCATCCATTCGGTCATTTTGCCAAAGCCGCTCTTGTAGAGGCTTATCGTGCTATCCTTTTCCCTGCTCTCTGCATTCTCGCGCGCCCACCGCAAATCATAGTAGACCTCCCAAAGGCTTTCAAGCGGGATTTCCTCTTGCTTTGCTTTCGTGCGCTGTCCTTCAAGGATTGCGATTTGGTTTTGCAATGACTTTATCATCGCTTCCTCTTCGTCTTGCCAATAAGGTGCTGTGTATTTATCTAGTATCTGCAATGCTTTTCTCGGGTCATGCGTACCTGTGGATTTGTAGAACGTCTTATCACCCACTTTCCAACGGGCAATAAGCAAGCCGCTCTTTTTCTTCATCAGCGTGCCGTGACGATTGAATCTTCTTTTGGGGATTTCATATACCATAGTGCTGCTTATTATACCAGACGTCACGTTCTGGTCAAGTTTTTGCCCGTCTCTCTGCGCGGTCTTTCCCGCCGTATTTTCGTTCTTCATGGCCTCTTAGCTCCATTCAAAACAAGTGGCGGTTGCACGTCTAAGAGGGGGCTTTCGCCCGAACGTGCAACCGCCTAATCTAAAGATGTTCTGGCACTCGCCGCGCGGCCTCTTAGCTCCGCGTCCCCCTATTGGGGGAGAACGTGCGAGAGTATATCAAACCCCCGTGCGCCTGTCGAGGAGAGGTATACAATGGTCCTACATTTTTTTTCGGCCTTATCGTCAGAAATAACTCTGCGGTTCCCATAAATGCGAAAACATGCAGAATAAACACGAATACGCAGAAATATCGTCAAAAAGGCATTTTTAAGCCCCAAAACCCAAAAAACGGCCTTAAATCTCAAAAACAAGCCTAAACATCGGCTTTTTTAAGTTGTTATCGCAAAAAATGCTAAACGCCCGCTCATTATACCACATTTCGGGTGGGTTGTGGGGAGTGGGTGAGTGAGGGAGTTGGGGAGTGAGGGAGTGGGAAGATCTCACGCAGAGGCGCGGAGAGGCAGAGAGCGCGGAGGGGATTTGAAGCTGGGGCTCTGCCCCAGACCCCGAAAGCTAGCAAATCACAGGTGATTAACTGGAGTTGTTGAGGGAGTGGGTGAGTGGAGGAGTGAGGGAGTGGGGGAGTGGGGCGTGGGTGGGAAGTCTCACACAGAGGGGATTTGAAGCTGGGGCTCTGCCCCAGACCCCGAAAGCTAGCAAATCACAGGTGATTGGCTGGTATTCGGGGCATGGGGGAGAGAGGGAGTGATTGGAAACAACTTGAACAACTGCAAGGACAACTTGCCATTGGCGCGCGGGCTAACTCGCCCGCGCTAGAGAGGCAGGATTTGGGGAAATGATTTAGAGCTGGGGCTCTGCCCCAGACCCCGAGTGTCAGAAAATCACAGGTGATTGACTGGTATTCGGGGTATGGGGCGTAGCCCCATCCTTGAATCATTGTTTATGGCTGCAAATGCAACGCGGTTGGCGTGTGCGTAAGCCACAGGCGAAGTGGTAACGGAGCCCATTTGCAAACCATCGGAGTTCTTAGGGGCCGAGGGAGTGGGGGGAATCCTGCTGGAGGCAGCACGGAGGTTACGGAGTACACGGAGACAGGGAGATTGATGGAGAGTTGTGCGCAAGCGCACCTCCAAAGCAACCTCCGTGTCTCCGTGCAAGCTCCGATCCTCCGTGCCAGTACCGCAGGGAGGAGTGAGGAAGTTGGTGGGTGGAGGGTTTGACGGGAGGTGGGGGATGGTGTAGAATAGCAGCAATCGGACAGCAACATGAACGAAAGGCCATTGATGATGAAGAAGACAATTGCGCTGGCGATCGCCCTCGGGGCGGGAGCGGTTTTCGCGGAGTTCCAGGCTGGTTTCGCCAGAGTCGAAGCCACTCCGCCTCTCGGCATACCTCTCGTGGGATACTTCTCCCACCGCGTCTCCGACGGCGTGCTCGATCCGCTCTACATCGACTGCGTGGCGGTGTCGGACAGCACGAACAAGGCGCTCATATACTGCGTCGACGACCTGCATCTGACCAATCCTTTCATGGCGAAGGCCTTCGAGGCGATCACCAAGGCGACCGGCATCCCGCGCGAACGCATCTACGTGCATGCGACGCACATCCACACAGGCCCCTCCGACTGGGAGAGGGGCGGCTTCTCGAAGGAGGAGAACCGGCTCGTGATGCTCTACGCCAACATCCGCATCGCGAAGCTGGCAGACGCCGGACGGTTCGCGCTCGCCGACCTGGCTCCCGCAATGAT
>Ga0265298_10001386_pt1 | contig 35910 bp, 61 predicted proteins | sample AusTroGonzalo_MG_3_FD_193486 | JGI IMG/M metagenome (GOLD analysis project Ga0265298, IMG submission 193486) | Bovine rumen microbial communities from tropical cattle in Woodstock, Queensland, Australia - Gonzalo_01 | ecosystem: Host-associated > Mammals > Digestive system > Stomach > Rumen ...
ATAAAAGTTGATTGATTTATATTTGGTGCTCCAAGTACATCTTCTTGTCCGCTCAGGTTCTTCATAATTACAATAATAACATTCTTGTTCATCATTTTCATAAGTTATCCAGATTGAAGTTATATCGTGATGATTATGTAATCTATATAATTTTTGATTCTTTTTTCTATTATAAATTTCAATAAAAATTGTATCTGCAACGCTAAATTTACTTATAGAATTTAAAGCATTTCTATGAATAGTGATATGAATATCATCTATCAAAAACATTCCTAATTGCTTAGTTGAAAGCAATATATAATCACAATTTTCTAATACTATCTCAATTTCTTTTATTTGAGTATTCATTTTTAACCTCTTATATTTTTAATTTTTTCTAATAATATATTTTCATAATACCACTTATAAATTTTACTATAATTTATATTTAATAATTTACTTAATTGAGATAAATTATATTCTTTTTCTTTATATGATACTATTATCGTTCTTCTTGTATGTTGATTTTGTTCTTTAATTGTAGTCCATCTACAATTGTTGGGTTCATAATCACCATCGTTATTTATTCTATCTATACTCAAATTTTCTTCATATCCATTAGCCATAGTCCAAGTATAAAAATTCATAAAATCATCTTTCCATTCTTTACAAACTTTTATGCCTCGCCCACCATAATCATTATATCTTAAATTATTTTTATTATAACATCTTGATTTCATTGCACTCCAAATATGATAAATTCTACTATCACTTTTGTTATGCGTTAAAAACCTTTCTCTTCTTAAACAGCCACAAGACTTTGTACTACCTTTTCTTAAATCATCTGCTACAACTTTTGTATATTTTCCACAATCACATTTGCATAACCAAATTAAAGAATTCTTTTTAGTTTTTCCAATCACTTTTATTGGTTGTAATCGTGTAAATTTTATTTTAGTTAAATCTTGCCTTTTCGACATTCATATCCCCCTATTTACTTTTAATTATATTATCTTAAATTTTAATTTTTGTCAAGTGTTTTTTATATTTCATCTCCCCAGCAATCCCATCCTTCTACTTCTTGCCTTGCAAAAAGCTCTATTCGTGGTAAATCTCCGCATAATTCTACTATTCTATCTCTAACTTCGTCAGGTTTTCTGCTGTGTTCTCTAATTTTACTCATAACTACACTATGAACTGCCGCAGATTTTCTTTTAGGTTTCCCTTTTGTAGCAATTAAACAAAGTTCTGCGTTAGCTCTTGTCCACCTTCCCATTCCCCAAAATAAACTATTACTATTTTTATTTTCTTTTATCCAAGTAAATGCACACGTTTTATATTCAAATCCCCAAGATTTTATCACATCAAAACATTCATTTAATTTTGGCATTGTTACCCACATAAATAATACACAATCATTTGCTGCAATATTTTTAATAGGCAATTCTTTTATATCTTCTATATTCATAACATTATATTTACAACAAGCCCCTCTATTTCCAGCTAAAGCTTTATCTTTATAGCTCCACGCAGGATCCGCATAGATAATACTATATTTTTTATCTGTATTATAAATGTCTGTAAAACCGTGTGTGTGTGTGTGTGTGTGTATGTAGCTCTATCTTTTATTTCTTCTATTTTATTCTCCTCTCGCTGCTCCACTAAATTTTCTTTCTTCTTCTTTTAATTTTTGCAATTTTTCTATTTCTGAATCAATGCTTATCCCAGTCGGATGTTCATAATTATGTAAATCCAACAATATATGTTCTAAAGCCTGACGTTCAACTTGCAATTTATATATTTTAGCATCAATTTCTTTACGTCTTTCTAATATTATTTTTATATCCTGGTCTTTAGTATATTGATAACCCATTTCTACTCTCCTTTAAATAAATTATTAAATATTTTTTCTAATACATTTACTGTTATCGAATTTCCTGCTTGTTTATATAACTGACTATTACTATTATCTTTGCCTTTATAAAATATATTATTTAATCTTTCTTTAGCTTTGTAAAAATCTTCATCATCAAAACCTTGTAACCTCCAACATTCTAAAGGAGTTAATTTCCTTATTCTTAAATCATTTTGCTCTTTAATAACTTTTGGAATATTCCCAGACCCTCCTCCCGCTTTTATACTTCTAGTTAAACCTTTTTCATCATATACATTTTGTTCAAAATGCCAACCATACGGACTTTTATCTTTTAAAGGATTAATCACAACGCCTTTGTCTTGGAATCCTGTAAGTGTCTGTGCCATTTGCTTTTGCACCATTCCTCTTTTGTTTGAAGGGTTTGTATATATTCCATCTCCATCTTCTGCTTCTAAATATCCTTGTTTAGTATTATTTTTTATTAAAATTTTAGCATCATTTTGTATTGTTTGCGTTGGTGCAATACCTTCTGTATCATATACTCTGTTTGAAATATCATACTCATTATCTTTTTCTTCAAACATCATTATACTTTCGTCAAAATAATTTGTTTCTATTTTTAATATTTCTTTTAATTTTAACCAAATTTCAGGACTTGGAATTGCAAAACTATCGTCTGTTCTAAAGTAATGTTCTACTTGTGTCTGTGGTATTTGCAAGATATTTGCTATTTCTTTATTATTTAGATCTGTATTTAATTTCGCGTTTCTTAATGTTGTTTTTAATGCTTCTATATCTACAGGATATAATCTTACTTTTACCTTTTGAGTTACGTTATGGGTAATTATACTAGGTTGTCGCCAACCACCTTGCATAATATCTAATGTTGGAGATAATCCATCTTTATCATAAATACTTCCTGCTTGATGTGTGCTTGTTTCTGTATCAAATATTCCACCTATTCTTACACATTTAGGATCTTTCCAATCTCTACTCAACAAAGTATCACAATAATCCTTTTCTTGTATTCTTGTTCTTTCTTGTGCAAAATTACTATATGTAATCTTTTGAATAACTATATCAGATAAATAATATTTCTCATTAACTTCTGTTTCTAACATATCTTTAAGCCTTAATTTAAGTTCTTCTTTTTCAGGAAAGATATAACCTTTATCAATATCTTTTCTTATAGAAATTGTAAAAATGCGCTCTCTATTTTGTGGGATTCCATAATCTTTGCTATTCAAAACTTGATAATAACTGTTATATCCTAATTCGTTCATCTGCTCTATATAATTGTCAAAATTATGCTTATGTTTTTGACTTAAAAGATTTTTAACGTTTTCCCAAATTACATATTTTGGTTTTAATTTATCTACAATCCTGATGGTTTCATACATCAAACTGCTTCTCGTTCCTGTGCCCTCATCTCCACCAGCTTGCTTTCCTGCAACACTAAAGTCTTGGCAAGGACTTCCGTGCATAATTAAATCAACCTCAATGTCTTTATTCCAAGTTGTTATATCTTGTGGTTCAAAATTTGTATTATGTATTGCATTAAAACTTTCTATAGCATATTTATCTATTTCTACTGCATCTACTATTTCGTGTTCTATTCCTAATCTTTCTAACGCTTTACTGCAAGCACCAATGCCTGCTCAGGCAAATAGTTCTAAAACTCTTAATTTTGAACTATTCATTTGGCATCACCTCTCTTCCTTTTCTTTTTATACTCCATTCACAAATTCCCGTTTTCCTACTTGCTTCTTTTATTGAATTGTACTTTATCCCATTATAAACAATTTTAATACTTTTCTTTGTATTGGCTTGTTTTAAACCTTCTATATTAGCATCGCATAAATTATGCTTAATGGCGTGTATTTTTTGCTCTTTATGTGTAGCCCATTCTAAATTCGATACATTATTATTAGTTTTAATTCCATCAATATGATTTACTGTTGGTTTATTCTCTGAATTAGGAATAAATGCTAATGCAACTAATCTATGAACAAAATAACTTTTTCTTAAACCCTCGTTAGTTACTGTTATTCTCAAATATCCATCAGAATCTAAATGTGGTTTTAATATTTTTCCTCGCCTATTATCTAACCTGCCATTTTTTCGGAATTTTATATGTGGCAAAGTTTCAATATTACCATTTGAATAAACTTTTACTTTAATGCCGAATAGGTAATTCTAATACTTTTAATTTATTCATTTACACCCTCTCATTCTTTTCAAAATCAATTTTAAGACGTTTTTATATTAAAGTAATATAATTTACTATCTTTATATTTAAATTTCTATCAAATTCAATTTTGTTTTATATATTGGTTTGTTTGTAATAAGCGTTCCATCTATTCCTCTAAAACTTTCTTTAAATATAGGGTTCATCTCCCATTTTCCAATATAAAACTCTTTCATTTCTCCCATAAATTCCAACTTAATTTTATATTCTTCTACTCTACCTAATAAATCAATATGATATTCTGTTCCACAATATTCACATTTTGCTGTTTTCCCATAATTTGTTTTATCATAGCGTAATAAACCACCACAATTCTTACAATTAGTATTTAATTCCATATTATCTCTCCTTTTTCTGCTCCCAATTTTCGCATTTACCTTGTGGTGAATTACATTTATTACAGAACGGATAGACTTTACAATTTGAACAACGTTTAGTAGCTTCCATATCTTCTCCTCCTTTTTCCTTTATTCCAACAAGTATAACTGCAATAATATTCTGTTTTCTTTACAGGATGCACGGTTTTATATAACCACATACTCGTTGGATAGAATCTCTTATTACAAATTGGACAAAATTTTTCAACAAACATTTTAATCATAATTACTCCTTATGTATTATTTTGTTTGTTTTCCAGTTCCACCTCATCCTCAAAATATTTTATAACCCAATCTTTATCGTGCGTTGGAGTTATTAAATTTTCTGCCATTATTTCTACCATTCTGCTTTTCTTTTTGTATAAATCTAATAATCGTTGTATTGCTTTATCAAAAGGTTTAACAGCAGATTGCCTATAATTTTCAAATAAAGTATCTATAAATATATCCCTATCTTCCAGTATTTCTAACATTTTTTCTTCATCCATATTTATTCCTCCAAAACTCTTTTCAAATTATTTTTCAAATCTTCTAAACCTTTATATCTATAACCTCTATCATCTACATAAAGGATTCCAACTGCTTTTTCATTTGTAACACCGACAATACCAGTTGTATTCCAATACATATTTCCGTTGTAAATCTTTCTTAAATATATCAAAACATAAAGGATTGTTTGGATCTTTATTTAAAAATTCAACTATTTGTTCTGCTGGTCTATTACTTGAAATTACTATATAGTAGTCATCCATAAGTTCTTTTATATAATTTAATAATTCATAATCAATTTCTCCATATATAGTTCCATCTCTCCAACCTTTATATCCTTTATGAATTACTCCATCAAAATCAAACACTATTGTTTTCTTGCTCACGCTTTTTCCTCCATTCTATTTCTTTTTCTTTTTGAAAAAATATATTACTACATAACATTCCACTCTTATCTTTAAATGCTTGTTTACAATTATATTTATTTTCACAATCATTACATATATGAATCATTTTATCCTCCTCCACAATATATTTTTCTAAAGATTTATAAAGTTCTTCGTCAGTCATATTATCTAATGTTTTCTGGAAATCTTCTTTTAGTTCTTCACAAGACATTTCTTTAAATTTCATCTTCTTCTACCTTTCTATAAAACCACCTTTTCCAACATTCTTCATATAATTCGTCTGTATTATTACATCTTTTTTCACAATCTAAATTTGCACCAAAATCTTCATTAGGGCAATCTCTAATTACTGCTAAATATCCTGACATTTCATCTATTACTTTTTCTTGTTTTTGTATAAGATTTAAGATTGTTTTCATTGCTTTAATTTCTTCATATTCAATAGTACAACCAAAGCATTGTTTTAATTCTTCTTTACATTCTTTATTATTATCACAATAAGCAATATATTCTTTAAATCTTTCTATTGCTTTCTTTTCTTCATCTGTCATCTGCATTTTTTATTCCTCCCTTATAGTTGCACATTTATCAAAATTGTATAAATATTCGTTTAATTTAATATCATCAAAATCTTTAAATTGTTTATTTGTTTTCTTTATAATATAACAAGCATTTTTAATTATACTTTCTTGTTTTTCTATTAGATTTAAAAGTGTTTGTATTGATATTCTATCTATTAAACACTCTTTACCATATAATAAAGTGTAATCATATTTGACTTTTTCTATTGCTTTCTTTTCTTTATCTGTCATTTTAATTTACCTCCTTAATAATCTTCTGGATTAAACCAATTCCCCTGACTATCCTGTAAACATCTCTTTCCACAATATTTGCAATAGCCTATATTATTACAACCATCATTTTTTACTATTTTACATTTATGCCAACCTAAATATTTATCAAAAAACATTCCTATCTTAAATAATAACCTACTCATCTAACCACCCCAATTCTTGACACTTCTTATTTATTGCTTGTAGTAATTGTAATGAATAATATTGTATATTTTTAGTTATCAAATACTTATCATAACAATTAAAGCTTATACACAATTCCCATTCTTTATGAATTTTATATCTTAATTCTTTTCTAGAATATGTTATAAATTCATTTGTTATTTTATTTTTTGTATATCCTAATTCTTTAAACATTTCATCTGATTCACTCATCACAAACACCTCTCCAAATAGTTTATTACTTTCTCTAACATCTGTTCATGCCCTACTAACCTTCCATTGTCATTCATTGAAAATGTACTAATATGAATTTTCTTTAATTCATTTATAATTTCTGTAAGTCCTTCTTCATAACTTAAATCCGTTATGCTTACATTTAATTTATCTATATCTGATATTTTATCTAAATTATTCATCTTCCACTCAACCTTTCTTCTTCTATTTTATAATCTCTGATTTCAAAATGATTTGTTAATTTTTGACATTTCCAGCAATAAAGCCATTTACGATGTCCAAATTTCTTTTGTTTTGCAACTCTTCTGAAAATTGTTACTTTATTTTCACAAATTGGACATACTAAAGTTATTTGAATCGTTTTATATTTCATACTTCAAAACTCCAATACTTATAACCTCCAACAATTCCACTAACAAAGTCATTACTTAATGCTGCAATTTCACATATATCTTCAAAACTAAAACAACCATCTTGCTGATCCTTATATCCTTTTTCGTATAACCAAACGTGCATAAGTTCGTGCTTTAAAGTCAGAATCATTTGATTACAATAACCTTTTTCTATAAATATAGTTCTATTTTTATAATCAGTTTCACCAACATAACTTTTCTTGCCCTCAATTTTATCAACATTATAAATTTCATACTTCTTATCGTTTATCAAAAAATCACATATAAATACTTTCATATCATTCTCCTTTTACATCTCTAAAAATTTTTAAACCAATTACCTCCATTTGTTTGATAAACTATAGTTGGATTTTTATTGTTATCCTCAAATTCATTCCAAAATTTTTGTATTGGTTGCCACTCTTCTTCTGATATTATTCCCCTATCATATTTTTCTTGCAAATTATATAAGCATTGAATTAAATATCTATCGTTATCTTCTTTATATTTAAAATAACACCACATATCAGGATTATCTGATTTGTTATTTATTATTTCCAATATTTCTTGATTATATTTTACACTCATATTATAACCACGATTTTTACATTCACTTATTACATTATTAAAATAAAATCTTAAATTTACAATAGGATAATTATTTGCAAATTTTACTAATCCGTTTTTAATATTTGGATATTGTTTTATCATATCCCCAAGTTCATATCTCATTGCTAACAACTGTTTTTTAGGCAGCACTTCAATTAAATCGTAAGACCAAATTCTCATCCTAATCATCTCCTTTCTTTATTAATTTTAATATCCATAAAAATTTAACGAACCAAATATAAAATCTGTGTTTCTTTTTATCAGCGAATACTTTTTTATATATTTTTCTACAACTATTTCCATAAACATATTCGTATTCATACAAATTACAATTTCTACAAATGTTATGCACTTCAACTGTTTCGTATGTTCCCCAATTTTTTTGTGAAATTTTATATTCTGTTAATTTTGAACCACAAATAGGACATATATCATTTCTCATATCTTCCCAAACGCCTCCTGTAACTTTTCATCATTAAATCCATACTGTGGATTTGTATTTACATAGTGTTTTTCTTCAAAATTATTTATAATATCACTATCATCATCTAAAACTAAATAATTTAATGGATTTTGATGTCTTTCTAGCCACTTTTTAATTTCAAAACTTCTATGTGACATTAACTTATCAAGAGGCAACCTTTCTAATTCTGGCGTTATATCAAATATCATTATTCCATACTCTGCTAATCTTGATTCTACAATTGCTTTACTTATTATATCTTCTCTCCAAGTTGAGCTTAATACAATTCTCATTGCGTATTGTTTATGCTGTAATTCTTTATTTAACAACATTAAATTATTTAAGCTATTAGGATTAAACGGATAATTTTGATACTTCATTACAGCTGCGTTTCCGTGTTTTTCTTTTAATTTAAACCAATACTCATAATCGTTCATTACACCGTCTATATCTAAAAACACATAAAATGGTTTCATAATTTACCTCCTATTCTTCAGGCATTTCATAATCATCTATTTTTGCCATTGCTTCATATAATTCCATTAATACTTCTTTTGCTCGTTCTTCAGTTTTATACACTCCTAAAAATCCTGTACAATAATCTTGTTCACCTGGTGTACGATATATAATTTCACACGCACATAATTCTATACTTACTATATTATCAAAGTTATAGATTCCATACTCGCCTTATCCTACTATTACCATTTTACTTCTCCTCCAATAATTCTGGATTATCATATATATTTCCTATTATTTCTAATCCGTTACATCTAAAATCTATAAAATTATAATGCCCTTGATTAGCTTCAATTACAAATTGTGCCCAGTTATCAACCCATTCTATTGTACCTATAATTTCTTTAAATTCAGCATCGTCTTTTCCTTTAACAATATCTCCCTCATATATTTCTTTTCCGTTTTTATCTTTTAAGCCTGTATATTGTCCTATTGTTTCTTCTTTTACTGTATGACAATGATTATATAAAGCACTTTTAGTAGGTGATGTTATATAATATTTATTTTCTGCATTTTGTTTGTTTAAATATCCAAATATCCATTCATTTGTTTCTATATTTTTCCCTCTAAATTTTATTTCTCTCATTATTCTTTCTCCTTTACTACTTTAACTTCATATCCTAGAGCTTCTGATATTTCTTTTATTGTCATTTCCTTTACTTCTGATTCAGTTCTTTCCCAAATTACTTCGCCTGCACGTTCAACTTTCATTATATCATCAGCATCTTCATCATTTTCATAAGCTAATAAATTTTCACACCAATAATCTATAAGTGAACCATAACCATTTTTTTCACTATATAAATATCCATCTACATATACATATCTTTCGCCATTTCTTAAAGTTACAATATCTGCAAATCGAATATCGGATAATTTGAAATCAGCTAATATAAATGCTGTTTTATAAAACCAATACTCAACCTCATCTTCTGCTATATGATAGCTATTACGACTTCTGTCATAATAACTTATTGTTACAACTTTATTAGCAAATTTACCCATATTATCTACATAATTATACGTTTTTTCTAATTCCTTTATACTTTTTACTCTTACCTTATCTCCAATTTTAAAATTCATAATTTATTCCTCCTCTATTTCTTTTTGTAAAATATTAAATTTTCTATTATCTCCACCAATAAATATTACTGATTTGTCATCACATTTATAAGCTTTGTCTGCATAATCAACTAATTCATTTATTAAACCTTTTAAACTTTCAACTGTATTGTAGCCATCATAATCAAAGCCTTTATCGTGAATCAAACGCAAATATTCATCTTTGATTTTAAGTTTACGTTCTAATTCTTGTTTAATCATTTTGCACCTCTATTCCTAAAACTTTGTAACTTTCTTTAAAATATTCACATACAAAATCTTTTTGGGTTTTATTTAATAAATTTAATTCTTTTTCTGTATCGTGTTTATAACTTCCATAAGGACAACCCATACAACCTGTTCTAGTTATATATTTATAAACTTCAGGAATTTCTATTTTAAATTGCTCATAAATTTCATCTTCTAATTCATCTGTTAAATCCCATAATGGAGTAAATTTCTTATCTTTAGTAAAGCAACTTGTATATTGTTTTTTTTCTTAATCCACTTTCATTCCCACGAACTCCTAAAATAGGTTTTAATCCAGATTCTTTCTCAAATTTTCTAGCAGGTTTTTTCTTTAAATAACTACAACATTTTGGACTTACTTTATGTAATTTACCTGATAATAATAATTCTTTAGCTATATTATTTAATTTAAATCTACCTATTATTTGCTCTCCTGTATCTTTATGAATACCTGTTATTCTTTCAATTAAATATGGTTGCCTTGAACCATTTTGGTATCTATGGATCATATCATCTTGCCATTTACTAAAACACGGAATACCATATTTTTCTTTTATTTCAAAAGGCTTTAGTTCAGGCAATAAAACTTCATCAGAATATTTATAAATCCTTTCTCTAATTTCTGGATGCTCCATATAAGTATTTATTCCAACTATTTTTATGCCATCTATTTTTGCGTACTCTTTAATAAACCAATACAGTAAATGACTATCTCTACCGCCAGAATAACTTAGATAATATTCATCAGGATTTATTTTATTGAATTTTGTTTTTAAATCTTCTAAATAAAATTCAGCATTTGTCATTTTATTTCTCCTTTTTAAACATAAACATCTAAATCTTTAATTGTATCAGGTAATATAGCCAATTTTTCCATATAATAAATTCCATTACTCTTTTTAAAAGTTTCTCCATATTTAGTTTCTAAAATTTCTTTTATATCATTATAATTTAATTTACCTTTAATACAATTATTTTGCTTACACCAAGAATCATAACACTTATAAAACATTTTTCGTTCAGTTTTAATTCTACATTCAGAGTTATCTACACAACATTCGTCAATAAATGATAATAATGTATTGTTTTTAATTTTATGTTTTTCTAAAGATTCTTGCATTTCTTTTGTTGGTTTAAATTGAAAATCTCTTTCAATTAAATTATATAATGCTTTTAAACTTCTTTTTAAAATAACATTTTTTTCAGCTAGCATTTTATCTAACAAATATGGATCTCTTTTCTCTTTTGGAATAACATTTGTACAAACAATTGGCATCATTCTTTCATAAACCCAATCGCCTCTATCACCACTAAAGTATGGTAATTTATTACAATTAAACCAAGAAAAACCTTTATATTTATAGTTTAAATGCCCGCCAAACTTAAATTCAATATCAACATTATCTCCACCAGTAACTTGTTTTAACACAGCCATTTCAGAAATTGTTTGATAACTCATATCGTTAGAACCAATTAATCTTTTGCCATAAATAGAAGAAATTCCAAAAGGTTTTTCTAATGTTTTCAAGTCAACAGCTGCAAAGTTATCTTCACCAAGCATAGTTTCAACTAAACTCTTAATTTGTGATTTTCCTGTATTTCCATCTCCAACTAAAAACAATACTTTTTTTGTTCGATAGCCATAGACATTACTAATACTTAATCCAACGCATTCCATTAAAATTTCAATAACATCTTTATCCCAATTGCACAAAGTATTAATATAGTTATCAAAATTAGGAGCATTATCATCAGCAGCCTGAATTTCTTTATATTTTGCAGGTATTTGAATAGTAGATAAGCAGTCAGGGGTATGTGGTAAAAGAACCTTTTTAGTAATATCGTAGATACCATCTTCAAAATTAATAATATTCTCATCGCTATTAAAAGCGGATTCTTTCATAAAAGCATTACTTGAAATCAAATCGCTATAGACTTCATTAACAACTCTATTATTACGAAGCATTTGAGGAATAAAAAGTCTAATCATACCTTTAAATTCATCTTCAGCCATTTTCATATATCGCCCTTGTCTATAAACAAAGATATGAAATTTATTCGTTCCATCAGAGCTTTTAACGATATAATAATTGAGTAATCTTTTACCATTATATTGTTCATTTTTAAGATAATTACTAAGAACCATAGGATTAACTTTCAAACCATTTTTATCAGATACTATCCAGGGCAAGTTACTACCTGAAATCAACTGATGAGTATTAGGTTTCCAAACTAAAGACATAGGTTTACTTGAATCGTAAGCATTAACATTAAGTTCATCCATTTTCTTCTGTCCTCCTATTCTTCTTTAATTTCTGTATTGATAATTATCTTTTTTCCTTTAAGTTCAATATCAACATCTTGATTAGCTTCTAATTCCAATAAATCAACAATAAATTTTGGTATTGTTATCATAAGCGAATCTTTGTTGTTACTTATTTTTCTTAATTTCTTTATCATCTATTTTCTCCTTTCGTAATGTATTTTTATATTATCACTAAATTTATTTTAAGTCAATACTTTTTTCTAAAAAAATATACAACAAATATACAACATTATGTAAAGTAGCTCTTAAATTCTTTTGTTTCAATATCTCCATTTTTATTCTTTTATTTTTTTCTTTAAAAAATTTTATGTTACAAAAATATTTTAATTCAAACAAAGATAGTTTACATAATCCAATTAAAAGAGCCCTTAACTTGCCCTAAATCGCCTCTATTTGCCCTACTTGCCCTAAACTTGCCCTGTCAAAAAACGTTGATTTTTATAGGGTTTTGAGAATTTTAGGGCATTAGGGCATACTTTATTTATATAATGTGTGTAAAAAATATATATAAGGTGTGTGTATATATATAATATTTTATAAAAAACTTGCCCTGTTGCCCTAAATCTTCTGTAAGTGCCGAAAACAAGCCAAAAATCGCTGGGGCAAGTTTTTAAAAACCTTGCCCTAAACTTGCCCTAAATTTTTTAAAAAATCTTTGAAACCCTTTAGTAACAAGTGTTATAGAGTTTTTAAAAAATAGGGCAACCTTGCCCTAAAACTTTCCCTAAATTTTACCCGACAGGGGTATTGCTTTTTTTCTGCTTTTATGTTACCATTTTATCAGAAAGGAGTGTTTCTATGAGTAAGCATAATAATGATATTACTGAAAGAACTTCTGTTAGTAAAGCTGTTAAAGATATAGATACTGAATATTTTAAAAAAGTTTGGGATTTTTCTAATGCTGTCGCTGCTCTTAATACTTTTCGCGTTAAAACCCCTGAGGAAATGGAAACTCGTATTCAAGAACTCTTTAATCTTTGCTCGGACAGGGGTATGATGCCTACCTATGAATCTATCGCTGTCGCTTGTGGTATCCCAATTCGTACTTTTTATGATATGAGAGCTGGTGAATTTGATGGATATGTCGAATACTCGCAGATAATAAAAAAAGCTAAGGACCAAATCTCAATGATAGAAAGCTGTTTAGCTCGTGATGGAAAAATTCCACCTGTGCTTTGGATATTTAGAGCAAAGAATTATATGGGAATGAAAGACGTACAACAAGTAGAAGTTTCACCAACCTCTTCTGGAGATGTGCCAAATAATAGTGGTGATCTAGTTGCAGCATTGCCTGAAATACCTAATAATGCAGAAATAGAAGAGAAAACACCAATAATAATGGATTCCTCTTCTGAAAGTATTGACAAAAAATTAGATTAGTGTTAGGATAAAAATGTAAATTGTGAGTTTTCCAGTTCACATTTTTTACATCCTAATATCAAAATTTCCTGAAAGATCCAATGCGATTTTCTAACTGCCACGCACGATTTTTTGGGGAATTTTTTTCGCCAAAAATTTTGCGACGAACTTGAAATAAAATTGAGTTCTGAAAAAAACATTTTTGGAAATAAAAATAAAAGGGAATAGAGCAAAAAATATCCACTTTTTGTGAATAAAATGTGTAAAAGTGGATAAGTTATGCACAAGCTTTTTAAACTTGCTACAATTAAAAATAAGGGATTTTATTTTATCCCCTATTAAGTATATTATTTAAAAATAAAAACGCTTTAAAATTGATTTAAAAATAATATTTTGCGCAATGTTTTATATAAATTTTGTGCAAAGTTGAAAAGGCGACAAAAAAAGAGGCTTTTAAGCCCCTTCTTTTTAAAATGGTTGTTCTTCTTCTTCTCTCCAATTAAAGCCATTATATCCTAAGCCTTTTAAATAACCCCAATATATAGCGTTTAAAACATCCCAACGTTGATGATATTTTCCTTTTAATGCGGTTGTTGTGTTCGGATGATTTAATACATCCATTAGTGCGTTTTGTTCTTGTGTTGTCATTTTGTCATAAGTCCACGCTTTTTTTATCATATTTTTAAAATTTTCTAAAACATTTTCTTTTTCTAATCTTTCCATTTTTTTATTCTCCTTTTTATTTTACATTTTTCAACATACCAATTACGAATGCTCCAAGTAGTACAAATGGTAACGCACATATAAAAATTATTGCTTTGCAAATTGTCAAAATTAATTGTATTGTAGCTTCTTTTTGCCTTTGCTTTTCTAAAATTTCTTGTTTTTTGCGTTCCTCTTCTTGTTGATCTTGTCTTTGGATTATTTTTTGTGATTCTTTTTCCTCTTCTTCTCCTTGTTTTAAAATGATTGTATATTCTTTTTTGATCTTATTTATTTCTTGTAAATAGATTTCACTTAAATAATCAAAGTCGTTTTTGTAAAAGTCTTTTTTGTATATTTCTTTGTAATCTTCTAAAATGATTTTTATATTTTGCTTTTTATAGTGTAGTAATAACGCCGTCAATTTGTTTAAGTCGTCTATATTTTCACATTCTTCAAGCTCGTTTTGTATTTTTTCAATTAAAATTCTTTTTAAACGTTGTTTTTTGATTTTTTCCTCTTCTTTTTCCTCTTGCTTTGTCCTTTTTCGTATATATTCGTTATTGATATTATTTAAATCATTATGCAAGCTCATTTTTTGATCCTCCTAAAAATGATTTATTTTGTTGTAGTGGTCAATAGTTGCGTTAGCTTCCTTGTAAAATTCTTTCAAGCCTTTTTCATCATCATAATTTTTAATATAAAATAATGGCGAAAACTCCAAATTTTCGGCGTATTGTTTTATGTCGTTTTTTGTGTAAAAATCTTTTTCAAAAAATTCCATTATATCGAAAACATCGAACCATAAAACATATTTAAATTTTCTGTACTTTGTTTTATCCTCATTGTATATTTTACCATAATAAGCATAGTAAAAATTGTGTGCCATATCATTATTGACCTCGTAAATTTTTTGCATTTTTGTAATTTCAAAATTTATCATAATTAAAACCCCCTTTTTATAATACGCTAGGCGCTGTCATATATAAGCTTATATATAATAATACTAATAATATGACAATTCCTAAAAATTTGAATATTAATTTTAAAATATTTTTTATTAAATTTTTCTTTTGTTTTTTTGTTAGTTTTCTCATTTGCTTAATTCTCCTTTTTAAGTAAATTTTCAATTTTTTGAAATAGTTCGGGTAATATAATTTTATTAATTCTTTTTATTTCTCTTTCATTTTCTTTTTTGTTTTTATCATCTAAAAAGCATTTTGCTTTTGAAGTAATATAATTTCCGTATTGTAAAAGTTCAGCATATCTTGTAGATATATAAAATTCTTTCATATAGCCTAAAAGCTCCCAAATCTCGTTATCGTTTAATGGTGTTGATTCAAAATAATCTTTAAAACTGTCAAAAATATTATTTTCCAAAAATAAAGTATTAAAATGTTGATGATCATATACATCATAATTTTTTCTGTAAGTTTGAATATATCCAAAACCCCAATACCAACCGACAATCCCAACTTGGCTCTAATAAATATACTTTTTTCCTATCTTCTTTTCTAATTCCTAAAAAATATTTTTTCATATTTTTCACCTTCAGGCGTTCGCCTGTCCTTTCCTTAACCTTGATTCAATTATACTACTAATTTTATTTTTTGTCAACTATTTTAATAAAATGTAATATAATTGTAACATAATTGTAACATTTGAAGAGGCTTGACAATAGGTCAAAAAAGTAGTAGATCCATATATCAAAAAGCGTTGTCAAAAAGTCAAAATGGTATGTGGTATCAGGACAATAATACAGTAACAAATTGACAAATTGACAAAATAATATTTGGCAATATTGCAATTATATTTTAATATAATATCGTATAAAATAATTATAAAATAATTGCTTTGATTTTGTTTTAAAATATAAAATAAAATCAGGAGAAGAGGAGAAGGCGGCGGCGTTCTTATTTTATCAATTTATATTGATTTTTGTTTTTGCGATTATATTTTATTATAAAATAATTGCACACGTTAGCCCCACTCAGCCCCTATATATCGGAACAGAGAAATTGCGGAAATCATCCTCCCGCTTACTTACAAACCCAAAAGAACCCCCTATTGACTTATTATTATGATATGATATAATGAGGTAAAGGAGGGAAAAGATGAAGAGAGTAAATGACGAATGGATAGGGCGAAAGATAAATGATTGGAAGATAGTAGGAGTAGTAAGTACACCTAAAGGGATAGCGTGGATGTGCGAGTGTAAATGTGGGAGAGTAAAGCAGCAAAAGGTGTGGAATGTAAAGAGTGGAAAGAGTAAGATGTGTAGGGAGTGTAGAACGAAGGAGAATAGAGAAAGGAGAGAGAGTTTAAATGGATATAAGAGTGATAAATAGTAAAGGTGAGATGATAAATTTAACGGAATCAAACATACAGGTAAGTGGAAATTGGATAATAGGGATAAATGCGAACGGAAATGTAGTGCAAGTAGAGGGATACGAAAGCAAAGAAGAGGCAGAAGAGAGGTTAGATGGATTAATTGAGAGGATAGAATTTGCGATGATGAAAGATTGTGAAGCGTTTGTAATAAGGATGTCACATTTAATACCAGAGGAGAAGAAGAAAGAGGATGTTACGACTTGTTAGATGGTTTATAGGTGTATATGTATGGATATGTTTAGTAGGAGAGGGGGTACAGGCGAAAGAATATGGGATAGAAGAAGAGAGGATAAGGAAAGTTGTAGGGCTGCTGCTGTTAGAGGGGTGGCTTTTAGGAGGATAAAATGATAGAATGCGAAGTAAAAATAAATAATTTTGATTATAAAATAAAGATAGTAGAGCCAAATAATGAGAATTTATTAATGCCTGATGGCAATTATCATCACGGAGTAACCAGATTCAAAAAGAAAGAAATTTACATAATGGAAGATCTACCACAAGCTACAAGGGATTTTACATTAAGACACGAATTAACACACGCATTTATAGATGCTTATGGATTATTACAGGTAGATTGGGATGATGAGATAGTTGCTGATTTTATAGGTGTATATTATCCAAATATTACAAAAGCTTTAAATGAAATTTATGATAAATTAAATAAAAAGGAAAGAAAAATATGCAAGAGGACATAGATTATGTAAAGATAGAAGCTGAAGCTGCGAAGATAAGGTACAATTTAAACACGAATAAAGAGTTAAATATAGTGCAGAGAGTAATGCTTTTAAATGTATTAAGGTATGATGAATCCATTTTAGAGGATGGAAAGAGAGCAAGAAAAGTATGGTACAATGCAAAAGAGAAGAAATTGGAGTATTCTGAGAGTGTACAGATAGGTTTAGCGATAAGTTTTAGCATAAATGATATAATAAAAGGTGAAACTGACGTAAAAGTGCAGCAGGACTTGTATAAAGTGATGCAAGAAACGTATTATTTCTTGGCTAGGTACTTATTTGAGTATTATTTACCTGCAATGGAGTTTGGGATAGCACCTGAGAAACAGTTTATAGCACCGAGAACGAGTGTGTTGAATCCGATAGCAAAAGAGATGACTAAATTTTATTATAGGGAAGATAGACCGATAATGACGTTGTCAATGCCTCAGCGGAACGCGGGAAAACTGAGATAAGTAAGCGATTTATGAGTTGGGCGATAGGTAATAATCCTGAATTGCCAAATATGATGATTTCATACTCTGCGAATATAGCAAAAGATAAGTTTTTTAATGGAATTGATGCACTAGTACACGATGATAATGGAAATTATGGGAAAATATTCCCAAAATTAAGGGAAATATATAGAAGTGCAGAAACGATGTCGTTAGATTATACGAATGAAGCTAATAGAAAGAAAGCACATTCAGAATATACATTGTATTGTGTAGGCTTTGATGGTAGTATCACAGGTAGAACGAGAGCACATAATATATTATATGCAGATGACTTAGTAAAAGACATAGAAGAGGCATCAAACAAGGACATAATGGACAAAAAGTGGGTAGAATTTACAGGAACTATAAAAAAGCGTATGCAAGGGCATTGTAAAATGTTAGTAGTTGGTACTATATTTAGTATCAATGACCCACTTAGCAGGTTAATTCAGTATTATAGAGAGCACGAGCCTGAAAGATTGATAGTAATAAGAATACCAGGTTTAAATGAGAATGATGAGAGCAATTTCAATTATAAATATGGATTTGCAATAACGACAAAGATGTTCCACGAAGATAGAGATTTAATGGACCCTGTATCATTTAGTTGTTTGATCCAGCAAGAGCCGATAGAAAGAGAAGGACTATTATTCTTTGAGAAAGAATTTAAGAAATTTGATTTGGATAAGTATGAAAGGCACGAGCAGGAATACCAAAGGACAGTATCATTTTGTGATGTAGCTTGGGGTGGCGAGGACCATTTATCAATGCCTGTTGTAGATGAATATGCAAATGGGAATTGTTATTTGGTTAAATGGTTGTTTATAAAAGGTGAAAAAGAGATAACGATTCCGTTGGTAGTGCAGTATATAATTGATTATCATATAACGCATATATGTTTTGAAGCGAATAATGGTGGAGATATGTATGCAGATGAGGTTGGAAGGCGATTAAAAGAGCTTGGAATAAAGGATTGTTATGTTGAAAGTCAAAAAGCACCAACAAATAAAAGTAAAACGGATAGAATATTGGCACAACAAGGCTTTATAAGAGGTGTAGAGAGTTCTCAGTATAAATTGATAATACCAATAAGAGAGAGCATAAGAGAGGATAAGCAGATGAATGAAGCGTTAAATGAAACGTTTAGATTCAACCAAAGCACAGCAAAGAATATAAGGACAAAACAGCACGATGATGCCCCTGACAGTCTATCAGGCTTGGGAAACAACGTTTTAGGATGTGATGCACATTATGGAAAAGCGGTAAGTACAATAAGTAGAGAGATGTTGGGGATATAACTTGACAAAGGAAACATAAAAGATTATAATATAAGTGTAGTTATTATTAGGTATAGATTTTTTCTAATTTATTCCGTATGGGAGAGGTTTCATAGCCTCTCCTCTCCTTTTTTAAAATTATGTAAAAAATTTATGGTTGACAATTAAAATATTATGTATTATTATGGTAATAGGAGATATGGTATGAATAAACTTATAGAAATACGATGTCCTAAATGTACGAAAATGTTATGCAAAATTGAGCCGAACGTAGTATTACGAGGAATACATTTTTGGTGTAATAGATGTCAAGAAGAAGTTGAAATTAATATGGAAAGTAGAGCTCAAAAGCCAGTAGTTGATAAATAATCGACTATTGGCTTTTATCTTTGTGAGGTGAAAAAGTTGATTGGTAAGGGAAGAAAGTTAATAATAATTGATGAAGAAATAAATCCTGGAACAATTAAAGACGTAATTAGAAAAGCTTTGACGACACATCAAGAAAATGTTGCAGACATAAATCAGTTATTGGATAATTATTGTGGCGACCAAAATAAAGATGGAAGAAAAAATACAACAGATTTCTATGGAAAAGGAATTGATAACCAAACTACAATAAATTATAATTATTCAACTGTAAGAACTATTGTAGGATATACATATTCACAAGGAGCACAAATAACACAAAGGAAAGGCGAGTATCAGAAAGATATTGAGAAACTACTTGATGTTATGAGTGTAGAAAACTCTGAAACAGTTGATAATGAAAGTGGAAATTATGCAAGTATATGTGGAATGGCGTATTTTGGATTATTTCCAACAAAAGAGTTATATAGTGATTATATGCCTGATTATCCTGTTGTTTCAATTGCTTTAGATCCAAGAACAACATTCGTTGTATGTTCACCAGAATTAGGAAATCCAGTAAAATTATCTGTAACATATTATTATTCAAATGAAAAGAAGAAAACGACATTTTATTGTTATACAGATAATGAAACATACATAATAGAATCAAAAGGTAGTGGTGGAATAGCATTAAATAATCAAGCTGAAATTATAGACCACGATATAAATCCTATTGGATTAAATCCAATTCAATTGGTAAAGAATAATCAATTTATGCAAGGTGATTTTGAACTTGCGATAGATATAGCAGATGCGTTGAATCTATTAGCTGCTGATAGTTTAAGCGATGTTGAAAATGTAATAAAGAGTTTGCTTATAATTATGAATGCAGAACTAACAGAACCAGAAGCTATAAAGGCAAGAAAAAATAGGATTTTGCAACTGATTGGACAACCAGGTCAAAATGTAGATGCTAAATTTATATATCAACAGTTAGATGCAATGGGAATGCAGAATTTAAGAGAATATCTTGAAGAAGCATATAAAACAGTAGTAGGAATCCCAGATAGAAAGACTCGTTCAGGTGGTGGAGGAGATACAGGAGATGCTGTAAAACTTCGTGATGGATGGGCTGATATAGAAATTGTTGCAAGAATAAAAGAAAGTTATTTCAAAATTGCTAAGAAGAAACAATTAGCAGTAGCGATAAAGATATTACAATTGTTAAATATGGTAAGCAAAAACTTTAATATTGAAAATATTGATGTTAAATTACCAAGAAATAAACAAGATAATATCCAAACAAAAGCTCAAAGCTTTAGTACAATTATGGCAACAGGTGAAATTGCTCCAGAAGATGCTTTGGCAATGGCAGATATGACAACTGATATAACAGGAGTAATTCAAAGAGGCAAAAAATATAAAGAAGAAAATCAAGAAACTGCGGAAAAGCAGATGGAAAACAATGGTATTAATGTTTCAACTGTGGATAAAAAAGAAACAGTTGAGGTACAATAATATAAATTGCCAGTTCTCCAATGGCTATATTTGGGGATAGGAATTGCACAGAGAAGTGCCATAAAACGCTTCCGAAAGAAAGGACATTCACAATGGATTTAAAAGAACTATTAGGTGATGCTTATAAAGAGGACATCACAGCCGAAGAAGTAAAGGCTATTTTCAAGAAACAATTATTAGCAACGGGAGAGTACGAAAACAAAGGGAAATCTGATGCTGATAAGAAAAGACTTGAAACACAAATAGCAGATTTACAAAAAGAACTTGACGGTAAAATGACTGTCGATGAGAAAAAACAAGCACAAGACAAAGAGATGCAAAAGTTAGTTGAAAAATTGCAAAAAGAGTTAGCTCAAAGCAATATGACAATTAGCAAAAAGACTGCAAGTGGTTATTTATCAGGATTAAAGACAAAAGCAGGTATTAAAGATGATGATACAGATTTTGATGATTTCATTTCTAATATAGCTTTTGAAGATAATGATAAAACTGATAAAATAAGCAAATACATTGCAAATATGGTATCTAATGCTTATGAAACAGGCAAAAGTGATGCTATAAAAGATAAGCTAGGCAAATTAGGGTCTTTTAAAGACGGACAAGAGGGAGGCTCAGAAGAAAAAGGAGCTTTCGGTAAAGAATTGGCAGAATCAACAAAAGTTGATAGTAAAACGCCAGATTTTTTCAAAAAAGAATAGAAAGGAAGTAAAGTAAAATGGCTAATAAAGTAGTAAGTACAACTTTAGGTGCTCCAGAAAAACACATTTTAATCGCTAATGATAGTTATATGGTAACATTAGGCGCTATCATAAAAGATACAGGTGTAGTAGCTGGTGCAGATGGAAGAAAAGTTGTAAAAGCAGGAACTCCACTTTATGGAGATATTGAAAAGAGAGATACAGGATTTACAATCTCAGCAGGTGCAGGAAATCCAACTTGTATCTTATTACACGATGTTGATGTAACAGCAGGAGATGAAAACGGTACAATCGTTTTAGCTGGTTGCGTTGACTTGTTAAAATTAGAGGATAGTGTAAAATCAGCAGTTGCAAGTGCAAAAGCTTATTTACCTAGAATAATCTTTGTAGAAGGGAGTGCAATCTAATGAAGTTTTTTGATTTAGTAACAAGCTCTAATATAGTAGCTTATTGGATAAACAAAGACCTTAATGATCCAACAGTAGGCGACCAATTATTCCCATTCAAAAAGGAATTAGGTGTTGAATTAGATTGGATAAAAGGTGCAAACAACCAAGTAGTTGGTTTAAAATTAAGTGCTTATGATGCTAAAGCTATCAGAAGAGATAGACAAGGTATTGAGAAGTATAAAACAGAAATGCCATTCTTCAAAGAATCAATGGTAGTTGATGAGAAAATGCGTCAACAATTAAATACATTGCTTCAAACTCAAAATGAAGCATTAATTAGACAAATTGTTGCAAGAATATTTGATGATGAAATCAAATTAATCAAAGCAGCTTATGAAACAGTTGAAAGATTAAGAATGCAAATGCTTACAACTGGTACTATTACAGTATCAGGAAACGGACAATCATACGAGTATGATTACGGTATGCCAGAAGCTAACAAAATAACTGTTACAAAATCTTGGGCAGATGCAGATGCAGATGTAATTAAAGATATTACAGATACACAATATGCAGCATCTCGTAACGGATTTAAATTAACAAGAGCTATGTGCAATACTAACTGCTTAAATGCTATAATTAATAACACAGCAATTAAGAACAGATTATATGTATTAGCACAAGGTAATATCACTATTACAAATAAAGAAGTAAGAAGATACATCGAGCAAGAAACTGGTATTACAATTTATGTAAATGATAACGGTTATGTTGCTGAAGATGGAACATTTACAAAATACTTCGCTGATGATGTATTCGTATTAATGCCAGATGGTGCATTAGGAGAAACACACTATGGAACAACTCCAGAGGAAAGCGATTTAATGACTGGCGCAACAAAAGCTGAAGTTTCTTTAGTAAATAACAGCGTTGCTGTAACAACAGTTAAAGAGGAAGATCCTGTAAATGTTATGACTAAAGTATCAATGGTAATGTTACCATCATTTGAAATGGCTAATGCAGTTTATGTATTAGATACAAATGCTTCAAGTCTATAATAAATAAAGGAGGAGCATAAATGATAACAATAGTTAGAGGAAGCTCTAAATTAGTAGTAACTAGAGGAGCTTACGAAGAACAATATAAAAAACTTGGTTATCAAATAGCTTCCGAAAATAAGGGAGCTGCTAAAAAAGTAGCTCCTTTATTAGAAAAAAAGGAAGAAAAACAAGTTGAAGAATCTTCATTTAAAAAGGATGAAGAAGAAGATTTAAGTGAAAAATTTGGCTTAAAGACAAGTAAAAAGAAAGGAAAATAAGACTATGCTATATGTATATGAGGGAAAAGTTTACATTAGACCTTTTGACTATAAAATGGTAGAGGTTAAAGTAAGCAAAAAAGGCAATGAATATAATGTTGAAGCAACTGAAAAAGAAGTAGAATTAAATCAAGAAATTAGAAATAAAACTTTTGAAATTACTATTGAAAAAGCTTATGAAATGCAAAACAAAGGTAATAAAAGTTCTAAATTCAATTTAGATAGCAAATTAGATAGTAAGTTAGATTAGGAGGTCGAAATGGATTTTGTAAAAGATGAAAAGTTACAAAGATTAGTAAATAAAATAATGAGTAGTGCAAAATCCAGAGGCTTCGATATAACTCAAAATGATGCAGAAATTGAAACAAATAATGCACTATTAGAATATTATAATGATAGACACTATGAACCAACAGATGATATGCCTTATGAAACTATTTATGAAGGTATAATTATTCAATTAGCTTTAAGTTCTATTGCAAAAATGGGAGCAGAAGGTGAAAAGTATCATAGTGAGGGTGGAGTAATAAGAACGTACGATTCTGGAGATTATTATCCAACAACTTTAACAAAGAAAATTATTCCTTTAGCAAAGGGAGTGGGTAAATGAATAATCTAAAAAGAAATAAAAATGTTTTGTATTTATGCCAACAAGTTGAAAATAATGGAAGATTGGAATTTAGTAAACCTATAAAATTAAAACTAAATTATCAACCTGTTTCAATGACAGGAGAAATAATTAGTTTTGGTAGTGAGTTTATAAATAAACTTGTTATTTATACTACTGATAAGGTTGCAAAACAATTCCATAATTTTGATAGATGTTATATATATACAAAGCCACCTAAAGAGTATGATAAATTTGCATCTGAAGCTGATTTTTATATAAATGGAAACCCTGCGATATTCTTAACTGAAGCTATAATATATCTTCAAAGAATGACAGGTGATTATAATGGTTGAAAAGCAGTTTAATTTAGGTAAAGGATTAGCTGGGCTACAAAAAGAAATAGATGATTTAATTGCTAAGAATGAAAAAGCGGGTAAGAAAATCTGTGATGAAATATCTAAATATGGTTTGAAACAAGCTGAAAAAATTTATAAAGATTATAGATTAAGAGGCAATATTCCAAATACATTTTATATAGATGGTACAGATTTAGATAAAAGAATCGTTATGGAGGGCGTACAAGCTGTTTATGACGAATTTGGTACAGGTACAGAGGGTGAAACACATCCACATCCAATAAAATCTCAATTTAATTTGAATGATTATAATAGTGGAGAAACCATAAGACCTGCTAAACCAAAAGACGTAAATGCAGCAAGAGCACAAGGCTTAAATATTCCGCCTGGTGGATTGTTCTGGACTTATGTTGATGCAAATGGTACTATAAGATATACACAAGGTACTGAAGCTCAAAGAGAAATTTACGATTCTAAAATGAGAGCTAAAGCAGAATCACCAAGAATAATACGAAAGGTTATGAAAGAGGTAATCAATGATTAGTTTAAAGAATCAATTAAAATCAGATTTAACTACATTGTTTAGCAGTCGTACAGATGACTATAAAGATACTATTGTTAAAAAGGAATATGAAGATTTACCAAAAGGACATTATCCAAGAGTAATCATTTCTGAAATAACAAATAATAGTATGTTAAATAGAGAAACATCTGAGGGTGAGCAAACTACTCAATTAGGTTATCAATTTTCGGTTTATAGCAGAGATATGACAGATTATGGAGCTGCGGATAGTGTTGATTTTATGATAAAACTAATAGATGATTTTATTCGTCAAAATTATAAAATGTCAAGAGTTACTATTACAGGAGTTCAACCTTATATAACAGATAGCACAGTAAAAACAAATATTTCCAGATATACTTGTGTTTACGATAATGAAACACAATTGATATATACAAATTAAAATAGGAGGAAAAATAAATGTCAGAACCAATTTATTTAAGTACAATCGGTGTACATTTAAAATATGCAGTTGAAACTGAAGCTGGCACAAGACCAACAAGTGGTTATATTGATTTAAAAGGAGTTAAATCTATTCCAGCATTAACAGCTGCACCTGATACATTAGAAACAACTACTTTAAATGAAACAGAATATAAAACTTATATTCCAGGCTTAAAAGATTTAGGAGGTTCATTGGAATTCACTTTCAATTTATCTAATGAAATCAAACAAGCTTGGGACACATTGGTAACATCTTACACAGCAGGAATTGCTGCAAATAAGAGAACTTGGTTCTTTGTAGATGTTCCAGGATTAACACAAGGATTATATTTCCCTGGTGTACCATCTCCAATGGGATTACCTGATATGGGTGTAAATTCTGTTGCTGAAGTTTCTAATACAATAACTCCAACAGGAGCACCAACTTGGGCTTCAAAACCAAGCTCAACTTAATTTAAAGGAGAAATAAAATGAGTAAAAAAATAGAGTTTAAATACCAAGATACAGATTATTGTCTTGAATATAGTCGAGAAGCTATAAAATTAATGGAAAAGAATGGTTTTCAATATGAAAAATTTATGAAAGAGCCTTTAACAATGGGTGATTTAGCTTTTGAAGGAGCTTTTATTAAAAATCATAGAAGTATAAAACCAGCACTTATAAATGAAATATATAGTAGCTTAAAAGATAAAAGTAAATTAACTATGACATTGCTAGAAATGATACAAGAAACTTACGAAGATTTATATGCAGACAATGAAGATGAATCAAAAAACACAGAGTGGAAGATAGTTTAGATAATATTGCAAAATCTAAGCAGGTAGAGCATATCTTCCTCTACAAACAATTTGAAGAAGTATGCCCGTTCTTTATCTCAATTGGAATGACTTATGAACAATTTTGGTACGATGATGTGTCAATAGTTAAGTATTATTTAAAGGCATTTCAAATGAATGAAAAGCGAAAGCTTGAATATGATAGATGGGCACGATGGGAACAAGGCTTGTATGTATATGAGGCAATATGTAATGCTTCTCCTATACTACGAGCCTTTTCTAAAGCAACAAAGCCTCTACCTTATCCACAAAAACCTTATGGGGTAGATGAAATTAAGAATAAAAAAGTGGATAAAGAACAAAAACAAAAAGTACAATTATTAAGAACTCAAATTTTCTTTGAAAACTGGGCTAAAGCAGCAACAGATAGATTCAAAGAGAAAGGAGAAAATAATGGCTGAATATGACGAAGGTTCAGTATTTTGGAGATTAACCGTAAAAACAGATGATGCTGACAAAAAACTTAAAGGATTATCAAAAACTGTTAGCAACTTAAATACATTATTTGGATTATTTAAAGTTAGTGCTTTCGTAAAAGGGTTAGCAAGTATTACTGATTTACTTGGAAAATGGACACAAGAACAAGCTAAACTTATTCAAACACAAAGTGTATTTAATAAGACAATGGGCGAATCTATTGAAAAAGCTAAAGAGTTTAGAGATGCTATGCAAAGCAGACTTGGAATAGATCCACAAGACGTAATGACATCAATGACAATGTTTACAAGATTAACTGAAACATTTGGTTTATCAAGTGATGCTGCTTATATAATGAGTAAAAATTTAACTCAGTTAGCTGCTGATTATACTGCTTATGGTTATACTTTTAGTGAAGTTACAACCAAATTACGTTCAGGAATTTCAGGTGAAATCAAAGGTATGCGACAATTAGGTGTTGCGTTAGATGAAGCTACTTTACAAGAAACGTTATATGGTCTTGGAATTGATAGACGTGTTGATTCATTAACAAGAGCTCAAAAAACAGAATTATTATATTATCAAATAATGACACAGACTTCTAAAGTTCAAGGTGAACTAGGAAGAACAATGATAACTCCTGCAAATGCTACTAGAATATTGAAACAAGAATTTACACAACTTGGTAGAGCGATTGGTAGTATATTTATACCATTAGCAATGAAAATTATTCCTGTTGTAAGAGCAGTTGTACAAATATTAACAGAAGCAGCAAAAGCTATTGCAAAATTCTTTGGATTTAATATTGGTGATTATACATCAAATTATTCTGATGGTTTAATTGATATTTCTGATGGATTAGACGATATTGCTGATAGTGCAGGTAGTGCAACAAAAGCAATGAATAAAATGCTTATGCCATTTGATGAATTAAACAATATAAACTTTAATTCTGGAAGTGGTAGTGGAGCAGGTGCTAGTGGGCTTGCTGGTTCATTGTTTAATGCTGAAGATTTACCACAATATAATATTTTTGATTCAATAGTTGGAAATATAGATGCTGATGTAGAAAAAATAAAAGAAAAAATAATGGATTTATTGCCTGTATTTGCAACTTTAGGTGGAGCAATAGCTGCTGCATTTGCAATAGGTAAATTAGTTGAATTTTTAGGTTGGGCTGATAAAGTGCATACTGCATTAAGTAATTTAGGTACTTTTGGTGGTGTGCTTGAAATTGGATTAGGCACGATTTTAGCAATAGGCGGTATATGGGCTCAATATCAAGGAACTAAAAAGTTATTAAATGGAGATTATTCTATTTGGGCTATTCTTGAAACAATAGGCGGAACAGCGGTTGGAGCATTTGGAATTGCAACAATTTTAAGAGGAATTGGTACTATTGGCGGATTTAAAGTTAATTTTGGAGAGGCACTTAAATTTGGACTTGGAATTATGCTTGCAATACAAGCTATTCAAGTTGCGTTAGATGGTGTACAAAATAAAGATATTTTTAAAATGCTATTAGGAGCTTTAGAAGGCGGCTTTGCTGGGATGACTTTGGCTTCAAGTCTTGGAGCAAGTAGAAAAGGCTCACTTAAATTTGGGTTTGGATTAATGGCATTTATAACAGGTATAGAACTTTCAATAGATGCAAAAACACAAGAAGAATGGTATACAGCACTTGGAGAGAGTTTGTTAGGTTCTGTTTCTACTGGTGCAGGTGTATCAATGATGACAGGAAATCCACTAATAGGAACATTAGCAGCAGCAGGGAATTTTGCAGCGACTTGGGCCCCTTCTTGGGAAGAAATTGGTGATACTTTTAGTTATTTATTTGGTGGTGAAGTAGTTAAAGATTTAAGAATATGGATGGGAATTCAAACAGAAGCAACTGAAAACCAAAAACAATTAACTACTGAAACTGAAAGATATGTAAATGTATTAGAAGCTCAAAACGCTTTTTTGAACGGTGCAAAACAAATAATAAAAGATTTAGCAGCTGAATATGATAATAGAATAAAATCTATTAATGAAACTAAAGAAGCTACATTATTGAATTTAGACGTATCAAAAGAATATGCTAATCAATTAAATGAATTGACTGATAGCGAAGGTAAAGTAACTGCTGCAAATAAAGATAGAACATCTTTTATTATAGATCAATTGAATAGTGCTTTAGGATTAGAATTACAATTAGGCGATGATTTAGTTATACGAAATGGAGAAACTGAGCAAAGTTATGATGAAATTGTAAATAGTATAAACGAAACAATAGAAGCTAAGAAAAGAGATGCTGAACAAACTGCTAAACTTCAAATATATCAAGAAGCTACTAATAAAAAAGTTGCGATGGAATATGAAATGCGTAATGCGGCAAAAGAATATAGTGAAGCACTTGAACAATATAGACAAGTTGATAAAAGAGATTTGGCAGAAAATACACAATTATATATTGATTGGGAAAGAACTTTAGGTTCAAAATATGCTATAATGATAGCAAGTGCTGAGGGTTATCAAGAAGCAATAGAAGAAATGCAAAATGCATCAGATTTTGCTTTTGGTGAAATGGAAAAACCAGTTGAAGATTATCAAATAGATATACAAGAAATGGCAGATATTTCAAATGAAACTTTTGATGAAATGAACGAAACTGTTAATCAAGATATGCAAGATATGGCAAATGCAATAGATACAAGTGCAATACCTGAAAAAGTTGATAATATAGCAACAAAATCAAAAAATAAATGGAATACTTTGTTTGATTTAGATAATATAACAAAACAAAAATTAAAGAATGCAGTAAAAGAAATAGATTCAAGCACATTACCTAATGTTGCTGAAAATATTGCAAAGAAATCAAGCAATAAATTTAATGGTGCTCTTGATTGGATAAATATTGCTAAAAATAAATTAAAAGATACTGCTAATGCGATAGATTCAAATTCTGGAGTTGTAGTTACTGCAACACAAGGAATGACGAATCAAGTATATGCAGCAGCACAAGTAGATACAACTTGGATAGGACAAAATGTTGTTTATGGTTTGGCAGAAGGTATTGACGAAGCATCTATGGGATATAGATTATCTAGTTCATTAGGAAATTTAGCAAATAGATTAGTAAATAAATTATCTAATTTATTTGGTATTCATTCTCCATCAACAGTAATGCGTGATGAAATTGGTTATTTCTTACCACTTGGTATTGCAGAAGGTATTGATGATGGAGCTTATGCAGTAGAAAACAGTATTCAAGATTTAGTAAATAAAACTAGAGTAGATATGCAAGCATTTGATTTCTATACAGGTGCAGATTTAGTTTCAAGTGTAAATGGAAGTATAAGTGCAAAAACATCAGCAGCTTTAAGTGAAAATTCTTTAAATAGTATGGCAAATGCAACCTATGAGGGAATGTTAAGAGCTTTAACAGAAAACAACGAAGATTATAATCCACAATTTAATGTATATGTTGGAAACGATAAAGTATATAGTGGATACGCTAATTATCAAAATAACGAAAGTAACCGATATGGTGTAAAAGTATAAGGAGGTAGGATATGAGTAATTATGCAGGATATTATGTGAAAATAGGTGATTGCGATTTTACGAATCCAGCTCCTAAAAGAGAGGGGTTGTTAATTCAACCCCATCTTGTTCAAACTGCTGATAGTGGTGTTTTAGCAAGTGGTGCATTAGAAATAAAAGTGTTACCACATACTAGAACAAAAATACAAATGGATTTTCCTGTAATGACAAAAGCACAATATGAAGTTTATTATAATGTGATTATGTCAAGTATGTATCTTGAAGTAGAATATTATAATGAGGGCATAGATGAATATGAAACAGGAATATTTTATCATAATGATATGCAATATAAGCCTGTAATATATAATGGACAACGTATGATAGAAATGCAAGAAATACACTTAATAGAGCATTAAAGGAGGTGTATAAATGTATAGATTAGAAAACAATATTGAATGGACTAATGATTTAAAGAACGCATTTAAACATCGGAATTACAAGAGGGAAAATTACTTATACTGAAAATAACGAAACAAAAGTAATAGATGAAAGTAATGGAATAAAGTCTATAAAAATATATGATGAAAAAAACGTAAAAGGTCAAGGTTTTATTGGACAAGCAACTGCAAGACAAGCTGATATAGAATTGTTGCAACTTGAAAATATGCCTAATTTAGAAAATAAAGAAATTGAAGTGTTTTTAGGAGCAGATGACCCTAATATACCAGTAAAATATGCAAATTTACCAGAAGAATATCAGCAAGTAGAATATATAGAAGCGACAGGAACTCAATATATTTTACCAAATGTTTCAACAGATGTTTCTAATTATAATTCTTTTAGATTTGAAACAGAAATACAATGGAATGAAATTACAAATTATCAAATGAATGGTGCTAATGAAGGGCAAAATTTTGGTGCAAATAAGTTTTCTGCGTTTGGTATTCAAATAAGACAATATGTATTTGGAACACAATCAACAGCTATTACTCCTTCTACTACAAATTTTGATGTTATTAAATTTAATGGTAATTATAATACTAAAGTATGTAATTATAATGTTAATGGAACTGCAGGGCAATTTACAAGAAGCTCAGATTTTGTTGGTGGTGATATTGGAATTTTTGCATTACCACAACAAGATGTTTCTCCTACGCAAAAATGCAATTGTAAAATGAGATATTTTAAATTCTATCAAGATACTACATTAATTTTAAATTGCATACCTTGTTACCGTAAATCTGATAATGAAATCGGAATGTATGATTTAGTAAATGATGTGTTCTATACAAATGATGGAACAGGCACATTCAATAAAGGAAATGATATAATAAGAACATATTATATAAATTATGGTAAATTTATAGTAAATCAAGCACCAGAAAACGATACAACAAATGGAACTATTAAGATTACAGCATTTGATTATATGATCAAGTTTAATGATTTATATACTCCAAATGTTGAATTTCCTTGTACTATAAAGCAAATGCTAGATGATGTTTGTACAACTTGCGGTGTAACACTTGCAACACAAGATTTTGCAAATAAAGATTTTATGGTAGATAGTAATCAATTTGATGGTAAAACTAACAGAGATGTATTAAGGCATATTGGTAAATGTGCATTTTCTTGGGTAAGAATTGGGCAAGATAATCAGTTATATTTAGATTTTGCGGTTTCAAATACTGTAACCGAAAATGTTGGAATAACAGATTTTTATCAAGACAATTATAAAAAAGCAAATGAAGAGTTTGGACCAGTAAATAGAGTTGTTTATGCAGAAAGTAATATTGAAGGTCAAGAAGAAAAAGTTGAAGATACAGATAGTATTGCTTTATATGGATTGCACGAGCTTGTAATTTATGATAATTATTTTGCTTATACAACAGCATTTAGGCAAGAATTAATACAAGCAGGAATTAGATTGTTTGGGCTTAAATTTATGCCTGTACAAGATTTAAAAATGGTTGGACTTGCATATTTAGATTGTACAGATATTATTCAAGTTACAGATACGGATAATAATTCAATTAAGACAATTCCTTTAAATCATATTATAGAATATAATGGTTCAATATCTGATTCAGTATCTTCTGAGATGGATTCTGAAACAGAAACTACTTACAAAAATACAAATAGTCCAATAAATGCAAATTCATTAACTGAAATTGTTGTAGATAGAGCTAGACGTGAAATTAAGCAGATAGTAGATTATTATGTTAATTTCTTACATAGTAAAACAGGCAATAATAATATTTTTATAAGTGGTACTAGAGATGGTGAAGGATTTATACCAAGATTTATAGTTAAAGGTAATACTAATATTTTTAATACTTTACAATATCTTCCAGAGGGTTATCAAGAACTAGAGTACATTGAATCAACAGGAACTCAATATATAGACACAGGGTTTAAACCAACGTATAATAGAAGCTTTGATATTAAAGCTAGTTATGTTAATGGAGAATGCTTGTTTGGATTATATTCACAAGAAAGTAGAATAGATTTTTTTGAATTTAATTTATTTAAGACAAGTATCGAAAATGAATTTAAATTTGAGGTTGGAGATAATTCAAGTAAAACTTATATTTATGCAGATTATGAAAAACCTCATAATTATAAAGTTAATGCAATTTACAGAAATATGACAGTAGATACTGATTTGTATATTGATGATGAATTAATAACTACTGTATCTTCATATATAGAGTTATCAAAGAATTTATATTTATTTGCTAAAAATGATAATAACGAAGATGTTACATCTTTTGGTTCTTGGAGAATATATGAAGCAAAATTTTATAATAGAGGAATTTTATCTAAGCATTTAATTCCTTGCTATCGCAAGTCTGACGGAGAAATTGGATTATACGATATTATAAATGATGAATTTTTTACAAATTCTGGAACAGGCACTTTTGAAAAAGGTAAAGAAATTTATAGAATATCTTTAGTAGCAAGCGAAGGTATTAAAAATCAAGAAACTGCTTTAATAACAGAAAGTGAAGATACTATACTTACTGAAACTGAAGATGCGTTATTAACAGAAAGTAGTTCTTTAAATATAAGTTCTCATCAAATAATATTAAATGATATATTAAGGAATTTAACTATTGGTGATACTACTTATTACGATGAACTTCAAATTTTACAAGATGGTACTATACAAATTATTAAAAGAATTGGAGTATCTTCTGGCGGAATATTATATTTATTAGATAAAGAAGAAATAATAGTTTTAGATGATAAATATGTAATTCCTAGTAGAGAAAATGGATTATATTATTATATAGATGAACTTGATAATTTAGATTATTATGCTGAATATATAATTAAAAATGAATATTCTGATATGTTTGCAACTGAAGCTTATGTAAATGCAGGATTAAGTTTAAAAGTTGATACTAGTAAATTAATAAGCGAGCTTAATGCTAGTGCTGATATTATAAGACTTGTAGGTCAAAGATTAATAATTCAAATGAAAAATTTTAGTCTTGATGAAACAGGATATATGAACGCAATAGCAGGGCAAATTGCAGGATTTAATATGGATGATAAAGGTTTTTATAAAGATTATAGTTTATTTTACAATTTCTCTAAAGAAGATGTAATGCTTTTGATGTCATACTTAAATGACTATGCTGATTTTAATAGCTCATTGGAAGATTTTTATAAAATTACAGGCAATCAAAATATATCTATATTAGATGCAATAAAAATGATACGAATTGTAAATGGAGAAATTCCAAGTGAATCTTTAATAGAAGGACAAGTTTCAATTGATTCTGATGAAACAAATAGCTTGATTGAAGTAACAAATAGTATAAATGTTGAAAAAACCAGAACAGGTGTATTTTCAATGTATTGTTATTTAATTAGTGCTAATACAATTGTTTTAGGAGATTATACAAACTCTGGAGTAACAGGAATTATAATAGATAAATTAAAAAAGAAAATAAGTTTAGTAGCTTCTAACGCAGAAACAACAATATTACCAACAGGAATAACTACTCCATCAGTAACACAGACATCTAAAGCCGAAGATAAAAAAGATTTTGAAAAATTAGAAACAGCCTTAGAAGAAGTTATGAATACTGATATTTATACTTATCATCTAAAAACACAAGAAGATACTGATAAAAAACACGTTGGATTTGTTATTGGAAAAGACTTTAAATACTCTAATTTAATTACAGCAGAAGATGAAAAAGGCGAAGAAATAGGAGTTGATACTTATTCTATGGTATCAGTATTATGGAAAGCAGTACAAGAACAGCAAAAAGAAATAGAAGAGTTAAAAGAAGAAATCAAAAAAATGAAAGGAGATAAATAATGGGAACAAAGAAAATAAGTGAATTAGTTGAAGCAACAAGTTTAAATGATGATGATCTATTACCTATTGTGGATACTACAAATGATTCTACAAAGAAAATAACAGTAGGTAATGCTATTGGGAACTTTTTTGGAACAGAAACTTTTTCAAATGAATCTACTTATAAAGTTGGAGATTATTGTATATATAATAATCAATTATACAGATGTATAGAACCAATTGTTGCAGCAGCTAATTGGAATAGCACAAAATGGATTGCTACAACTATAAAAGAAGAATTGGGAGAATATTATTCTGAAAACGAAGTTATATATGGAACTTGGATAAATAGAAAACCAATTTATAAACAAACTATTGAAGTAGATTTAGGAACAAGCGATGCAACAATTTCTATTAACCAAACTCTTAATATTACAAATGTTGAAAATATAATTAAAATGCAATATTTTTCTATAAAAACTGCTTCTGCTGGTAATGATTATGATTATGGGAATTTTTATATTTCTAGTACAGATAGACAAAGAGTTTTTGTTCACGATGAAAATGGCACAATTAGTTTAAGAATTAGAGCGGCTATTTCTACACGGTTATACTTCAAGGAAATTAAAAGTTACATTGTATTACACAAAAACAACGGATTAAACTTGACTTAAATTTTATATATGTTATAATAATTATAGAGGAGATTGCTATGACTGAAAGTGTAGGTAGAGATGAATTTAATATTTTAGTAAAACGTGTTGATAAAATAGAAGAGCATACTGAAAAGAATGAAGAATTACTAATAAAAGTTGATAAAAAAACTGATATTATTCTTGAAAAAGTTGCTAATGCTGATAATACTAAAAAATTAGAAAATCAAACAGTAGATTTGAAATTAGCTCCAATAATTAAAAGAGTTGATGAAATCGAAGATAACCAACGTTATGTAAGACGACAATTATTAGGCACAGCAATAACTGTAATAATTACACTTATAGGTTTAATTATTGCATTAGTTAAATTATGGAAAGGATAGGAGGTAAAATATGGATTTAAATTTGAATAGGTCTTTGTTTAAATGGCTAATAATAACTAACATTATTCTAATATTAATATTCGCTATAACTAATGTTATTTGGATAAAATCCTGGTTACAACGTGAAAAAGAATATACAGAACGAGAAAAAGAATATATTCAACGTGAAAAAGAATATAATACAATTGTAACAACAGAAGAAACAAAAACAGTAGAAGATATTGAATCTGCTGGCGATATTATTCAATATTAAAAGAGGTAAATTATGGGAAAAGTTACATACACCAAAAAGACAACTGTTAAAACAGTAA